>Ga0307516_10000258_pt1 | contig 67844 bp, 60 predicted proteins | sample 19_EM_MG_FD_203310 | JGI IMG/M metagenome (GOLD analysis project Ga0307516, IMG submission 203310) | Populus trichocarpa ectomycorrhiza microbial communities from riparian zone in the Pacific Northwest, United States - 19_EM | ecosystem: Host-associated > Plants > Roots > Unclassified | place... | reverse complement strand
AAGCCGGCCTGGAAAAGTTCTCCGAGGCCATGAGCCGCGAATTGGCGCCCAGAGGAATACGCGTCTCCGTGGTCCGGGCAGGCGCGATGATGGATGAAGACAGCGTCATGAACCTCGAACCGGACGTCAGGAAGCGCTTCGTCGAAGGCAACATTGCCGCCGGCATCGATTTCCGCATACGGCCCATCTCACCGTTCGCCTCGGTGTCGAATGCCTTTCGCGCTCTGATCGACCTGCCGCAGGACGTGCACGCGGACTTCGTCAGCTTGCACGCCTGCGCCGTCGAGCGTCGATAACACTTTTAACCTATGGAATTGCCATGACCCTACTGCCAGCATCCAAGCTTTACATCGACGGCGCACTGCGCGCCGCGGCCGACAACCGGACCTACGACGTGATCGGACCCTGGACCGGAGAAGTGGTCAGCAAGGCGCCGGACGCGTCGCCGGAAGACGTGGCCGCGGCCATCGCCGCAGCCCGCCGGGCCTTCGACCGGACCGACTGGTCGACGAAGCACGCGCGGCGCTATGAGTTGCTCTGCAAATTCCGCGATCTGCTGGTCGCGAACCGCGAGCGACTGGTGGCAATCGTGCGCCATGAAGCAGGCTCGGCCATGGGCGCGGTATACGGACCGCAAGTCGACGGCGCCATCGCCGGCATGAACGATCTGCTGAAGCTGTTCGACACGATTATCTGGCAGGAGGATCGCGGCCGTCAGACCACGAAGCGCGGCGCGACGGATCGTCTGGTCGTCCATGAAGCCATCGGCGTCGTCGGCGCGATCACCCCCTGGAACGTGCCGTTCTACATCAACTTCGCCAAGGTCGTATCCGCCCTGCTCGCGGGCTGCACGGTCGTGCTGAAGCCGGCGCCCAACACGCCGAGCGCCGGGACCATCATGGGCGAGCTCGCCGCCGAGGCGGGCTTTCCGCCCGGGGTCTTCAATGTCGTGACCGGGAGCGATCCGGCGATGGCCGGCGACATGCTGGTCAGCGACCCGCGCGTCGACCTCATTTCGTTCACGGGATCCACCGCCATCGGCAAGCGCATCATGGAGCGGGGCGCGGCCACGCTGAAGCGTGTGTTCCTGGAGCTTGGCGGCAAGTCGGCCAACATCATTCTCGACGACGCACCCGATTTCGCGACGCAGGTCGCGCGATCCATCGTCTGTTTTCATGCGGGTCAGGGTTGCGGCATTCCGACGCGGCTGCTGGTGCCGAAAAAGCGCTATGCGGAGGCGGTTGCAGTGCTCGAAAAGGCCTATGCCGGCTACTCGACGCAGTGGGGCGACTTCGAAGCTCAGACCTGCATCATGGGTCCCGTGATCTCAAAACGGCAGCAGGATCGTGTCATGGGCTACATCGAGTCCGGCAAGCAGCAAGGCGCGCGATTGTTGGCGGGCGGCGGGGTCCGGACCGACAAGGGCGGCGGATTTTTCATCGAACCGACCTGCTTCGTCGATGTCACCAATGACATGAAGATCGCGCGCGAAGAGATTTTTGGTCCGGTGCTGGCGGTCATTGCTTACGAAGACGATGAGGATGCGATCCGCATTGCCAACGACAGCGACTATGGTCTCCTCGGCAACGTGGTTTCGGGCGACCCGGAACGGGCGCTCAGGGTCGCGCAGCGCGTGCGCGCCGGCGCGGTCAGCATCAACGGCGGCGCCTGTGTCACCGGCGACCTGCCCTTCGGCGGCTACAAACACAGCGGCATCGGTCGCGAGTGGGGCATCGAGGGCATCTACGAGTACATGGAAACAAAAGCCATCGGCATTGCGGCGGCGTGACCCGCGGATTGAGCGTGGTCAGTGCGTCTCGATCGGGATTCATTCGTCTTTCTTGGCCTTGCCGCCAATGCCCTCAATGTAGCGGGCTATTCCCTCGAGATACTCCGGATTCAGCATCAGGGCGCTGTTCGCCAAGCGCTCGACGTTGCGGGCCTGGGCCAGACCCAAATCCCGGGCCATTTCGATGGCAATCTTGGCCGCGCCCATCTGCTCGCCGTTCTGTCCGGCCAAATGACGACAGAAGCGCAGCGCTTCGTCGTTGAACCCCTCGTCGGGGAATACTTCATGAACGAGGCCCATGAGAAGCGCCCTGTCCGCATCGACCGCGAGATTCGCCATGATGAGATATCGCGCCCAATGCGTGCCGACGAGTCTCGTGAGGCGGCTCACGCCATTGGAGGCCGGCAACACACCGAACTTGCCCTCCGGAAAGGCGTAACGCGCGCTCTTCGCCGCGAGACGAAAGTCGCAGGACATGGACAGCTCCAGCCCTCCACCCACGCAAGTCGCATGATGAGCGACCACGATCGGCTTCTCGATCGCCTCCATCTCGTCATAGATCCGGTGCATGCCGTGCAGCCCCAAACGGTGCCGCTCGCGGATCGCCGAGGCGGTCGCCCGCTGCGGGCTGCCGTCGCCCCCGCGCAAATCGGCTCCTGCACAGAAGTAGCGGCCGTTCGCTCGCACGAGCATCACCTTGAATGCCGGCGTATCGCGAAACCGGTGCAGCGCGGCCTCGAACAACTCCATCATTTGACCGCTGAGCGCGTTGAGCTTGTCGGGCCGGTTGAGCGTTGCGATCAGGATCGCGCCGTCTTCCTCGGTGAGCAGGTGCGGGGTGTCGGCCATTCGTCAGGCTCTCGTGCGGGGCAGTCCCAAGTTGCGTTCAGCGATCATGCTGCGGTGGACCTGGCTGGTGCCGCCGTAGATCCGCGTCCCATGAGCGTGACGATAGCACTGATTGAGGAAGGCGGCCGGCCCTTCGCGTTTGGAGAGTGAATACGGCGCCGTCAAGTTCAAAAGATCCGCCGAGTCCGTCAGAAACTTCTCCGACGAAAAGAGCTTGGCCATGGGCCCGAAACCCGGGTTGGGCTTCTTCTCGGCACCAGCCCACAGCGAGCGCCACGCGAGCACTTCGGACAACAGCAAATGCGCCCTCGCTCGCGCCAGGCGGACCTGCGCATCGCGATCCTCGATCAGCGGCCGGCCGCGAAAACGAATCTCGCGGCACAAGGCGTCGGCGGCCTGAACCATCCTCCCCTGCGACTTGGAAAAGCCGCCGCCGTGCTCGAGTTCGAGGCCGGCGGACATCACTTTGACGCCACCGTTCACTTCACCGAGGCGATAACTATCGGGGATCCTCACCCCGTCGTAGTAGGTGATGTTCGTGCGCTCATCCTGGAATGTATACACCGGCTTGATTTCGACGCCCGGCGCCTTCAGCGGCACGATGAACATCGTCAGACCCTTGTGCTTGGGCACGTCCGAATCCGTACGTGTGAGCATCAGCACATAGTCGGCAAGATTGGCGCCGCTCGTGAACATCTTCTGGCCGTCGATGCGCCAGCCGTCGCCGTCACGAGTTGCGCGCGTAGCGGCCGCGAACACGTCCGAGCCACAGCCCGGCTCCGAATATCCAAGGCTGCAGATGGACTCGCCGGAGGCGATCTTGGACAGCACGTCGCGTTTCAGTTCAACGCTGCCGTAGCGCCGGATGATGGTGCCCACCATGCCGGCAACGCTGGTTGCCGCGGTCGTCCAGTCGTATTTCTCCCAGACATGCATCGCCGCATGCCGCGCATACGGCGGTGCGTCACGCCCGCCCAATTCCGGAGGCCAGGACAAAAACAGCAACCGCGCCTGAGCGAGCTTCCGGTGCAGACCGGGATCGTGGCCTTCCCACGAGTAATGTGCCTTCGCCTTCAGTTCGGGCGTTAGATTCTCACGAAAAAACGCATCGATCTCAGCGGCAAGCGCACGCGCCTCTTCGCCCAGATCGAAGTCGATCGTAACGGTGCCGGCATCCGGCAAGGCGGCGCTCTCGCCTCCATAAAAGCGGCGTCCCGCTTCTTCGAGCAGGCGCAGCGGATCGCCGAAGACGAGCGGCCAGGCCTTGGCACGAAGGTTGTAGAGATGAATGTCGTAGTCAGTCGTCAGACCGTAGCCACCGAAAGTCTGCAGCGCGTGCGCAACGACGCGGTTCGCGGTATCTGCGTTCCACCAGAGCGCGAGCGCAATCTCGGCGCCCGCGTCGGGCTTGCCGTCGGCGACGTCGCGGATCGTCATCCAGTTGAAATATTTGCCGCCGTCCACATCGCAAATCAGGTCCGCCAGCGGATGTGCGATGCCCTGATAGCTGCCGATGGGCTGACCGAAGGCGATGCGGTCGCGTGCATAGGCGGCAGCCAGCCGGATCGCTTCTCGCGACAAGCCGGCCAGCGCCGACGACATCAACAGCTTCCATTCCTCGATTGCCTGGGCAAACGAACGGCGGCCGGCCGCGTGATCGGCCAGCAGCGTGCAGGGCGCTGCGGCAAGGCGCAGTTCGGCCATCGCCGTCGAGGCCAGAGTGGCCTCCGCCTTTCTTTCACTCTCCGGAAACACGAGGAGCACGATCTGCCCGCCGTTGCGTGCAATGACCGCTTCAGCGACGGCGCCGGCGGCAATCCACTGCACAGGTTCGTCGGCGATATCGCGGAACGCCAGGCTGACGACAGTCTCGCCGGCGATCACCCTTCCAAGCAGGTCGGCGGTATCGGCTCCGCCTAAGATGGCGAGCAACCGGGCGGCCACCAGAGTCTCGGCCACCGGCCCGGAGGCAAGCGTCCGGCCGGCCTCTTCCATCAGGATGGCAGCGTCCAGCAAGCCGAGCCCGAGACCGCCCGATGCCTCGGGAACGCGCAGCGAAAATGCTCCCAGCTCGGCCAGGCCCGACCACAGCGCCGGATCGAATCCGCCCGGCAGAGCCGCGCGGACGCGCGCCATGGCGCTGTTTTTATCTAGGAAGCGCGCGAATGTCTCGCGCATCATCTGTTGATCTTCGGAAATATCGAAGTTCATGATTCACCCACCCCGCAGAACGCGGCCGCAGCCGGCGACCCACGGCGATACTGTGTTCGCCGACATTCCAGCCCGGCGGTCAATCGCCCTGACCACCAGCCGAATTCAGCGAGGCCAGGCTGCTCACAGGATCTCGGCGATCAGTTCACCCACGGGATAAACCTGGCCTGCCTGGCCATGAATCTTGAGCGTGCCCGCGGCGGGCGAAGGAACTTCCTGCACCGCCTTGTCGATCTCCAGCGTGTACAGCGGCGCGCCGTCCGCGATCTGCGAGCCATCCGCCGCGAGCCACTCCGATAGGTTGCCTTCCGTCATCGAAAAGCCGATCTGCGGTATGCGAACTTCCACACTCATCGGCGTGCCTTTGCGGCCAGGGTCTGGCGGATGGAGGACTCGATTGCGCTCGGCTTGTACAGGAATTCCTGCTCGAGCACCTTGGCAAAAGGCACGGGAACGTCGCGCGATGCCACCCGCAGCACGGGAGCCGCGAGCTCACTGTAGAGATGCTCATTGATGCGCGCAGACACCTCTGCGCCCACGCCAAAACTGCGCGGCGCCTCGTGTACGACCACTGCACGGCGCGTCTTGGCCACCGACTCCAGAACCGTATCGGTATCCATCGGTGAGATGGTGCGCAAATCCACAACCTCGACGGAGATGCCCTCTCCCGCCAGCCGCTCGGCAATCGCCAGCGTGTCCCGGATCGGACGGCCATAACTGATCACGGAAACATCCGTGCCGGCACGGATGATGTTCGCTTTGCCCAGCGGGAGCCGATGACCCGGCGGCGGCGCCGGACCCACCTGCGCGCGCGTCATCCCGTCCTCGATGAAGAGGCACGGGTCGTCGTCGAAGATGCACGAGGCCAGGAGACCCACGGCATCCGCCGGCGAAGAAGGCACGACGACCTTCATGCCGGCAACATGTGCGAACCAGGCTTCGAGCATGTCGGAATGCTGCCCGGCCGTGCCGCCGCCCGCTCCGGTACGTGTCCGAATGGTGATCGGCACCGAGGTCTGGCCGCCCGACATGAAGCGCAGCTTTGCCGCGTGATTGACGATCTGATCCATCGCCACCGTCACGAAGTTCATCAGCATGATCTCCGCCACCGGGCGGAAGCCGGCCAGCGCCGCGCCCACCGCCGCCCCGACGATGGCCTCTTCGGCAATCGGGGTGGTGCGTACCCGATGGTCGCCGTATTTAGTCGAAAGTCCCTTGGTGACCTTGAAGACGCCGCCGCCCTCGCGATCGCCGATGTCCTCTCCGAGGAGAATGACGTTCGGATCGGCAGCCATGGATTCATCGAGCGCCCGGTGAAAGGCTTCCGTGAATGTGATCGTCTGTTGCTTGTCTGCCGGCGAGCTCATGCGCGTGCCCCAGTGCCATAGATGTCGATGTCGATCTCCCCCGGGTCGGGAGGCGGACTATCGGCCGCAAACTTCAGGGCGTCGTCGAGATCCGCATTGATCTCCGCGGCAAATGCCTGGAGTTGCGTCTCGGTGGCGGCGCCGCACGACAGCACGGCAGCACGGCAGATCGGCATGGGATCGCGCGCCAGCGCGGCCTCGTATTCGGCCTTCGGGATGTAAGCCGCGGGATCGCCGAAGTAATGCCCCTTGAAGCGAAAGGTATTCGCTTCGAGCAGCGTCGGTCCGCCGCCGCTGCGCGCCCGCTCGACGGCTTCACGCATCGCATGCCACATGGCCGCCGGATCGTTGCCGTCCACGGAGACGCCCGCCATATTGTAGGAGGCCGCACGATCCGCCACATGGGCCACCGCAGTGGCATTTTCGTACTTCGTGCACTCGCCGTAACCGTTGTTCTGGCAGAGGAATATCACCGGCAGCTTCCACAGCGACGCCATGTTCAGAGACTCGTGGAAGGCGCCGATGTTGGACGCGCCGTCGCCAAAGGTGCAGACCGTGACGCGCCCGTCCTTGCGCAGCTGCGCAGCCAGCGCGAGTCCGTTGGCGATCGGCAGCCCGCCGCCGACGACCCCTGTGGTCACCATGATGCCGGCCGCAGGATAGGTGATATGCATCGGGCCGCCTTTGCCCTTGCAGGTGCCCGTGGCCTTGCCGTAGTACTCCGCGCACAGCTGCCGCAGGGGCATGCCCTTGGCGAGCTGGTCGTGGATGCCGCGATACATCGTGACGAGATAATCGCTCGGCTGCAAATGCACGCCCATGGCGGCTGCGACGATCTCCTGCCCACGAGGAGAGTAGTAGACGGCGGCCATGCGCCCGGAGCTCAGCAGCGCGCGCATGCGCTCGTCGACCAGATTGATCAACAGCGCCTTGCGATAAATCGCGAGCAGCGTCGCCGGCGGAAGTGTTTCTCGAGGGCTCATGTTCATAGGTGCGATGCCAGGCCGAGGTGCAGGTCGAGGTGCTTGGGAATCTCGTTACTAAGCAACAACGCTGTCTATTATCGGCATACGCCCCGGACATGTAAAGCGCGGAACGCCGCTTTTGTACCTGTCGGTGCCAAGAACCGTCGCTACAGCGCTTCCCAAAACAGCGGCAAGACGTCGCCGGACATGGCGGTACTGCGGGCGATATCGCCGTTGGCTGTGCGCAGCTTCATCTCCTCTATGAAGCTCGACACGTCGTCCGCCTCGATGTCGTAAATCGCAAGATACTGATAAGTCTGCGCCGCGTTCCGGATCTGGGTGCCCGAGAGCTTGAATCGACGCGCCGAGATGACGCCCGGAATCGCGAGCAGGTCGCGGAGATGCTGGTTGGAGTACCAGTCGTTGTACTCCTGCTCGCGGCCCTCGGCCGGGTTGCTGTAAACCACGAAGCTAAATCGCGCCATGTGACCCCACTTCTCGAACGCAGCGCTCGAGACCGGATTGCGAGCGTCATCCGCCCCAAACTCCTGCGGCTACCGACCCGAAGATTGTTGCGTGGCGGGGCGGCGCAGTCCGAGGCGGTCAGTTAAGAGCGAGGACTTCGCTCTTGGAGAGACTGGTCATCAGCTTGCCATCGACCGTCGAAAGCGTCGAGGCGGGGACGGTAACCATCTTCCCATCGATGATGATCTGAGCGGACCCGTCGGCGCTGACGCGATATACGGGACCGAGGCGCGCGCCATTGGCACCCATCAGCATTTTTCCCTTGACGGCGACTGCGGTCGCCTCGTGTGCAGACGGCTCCTGCGCGGCAAACGTCACCGGGGCGAAAGCGCACATCAACACGATGAACCACGACCTCTTCACGTCTTCTCCTGGAAAGTCTGCACGCCTGGGAATGCCAGAACCTCAATTACTAAGGTAGATTAGTATCCGCCCTTTCGACTGTCAAGAGCGCGGGCGGGCGGCCACGGGGACCGCCCCGCCCGCGCAACGTCAATTGAGGGCGAGGACCTCACTCTTGGAGAGGCTGGTCGTCAGTTTGCCGTTCGCCGTTGAAAGGGTGGCGACGGGAATACTGACCAGCCTTCCATCGATGAAGATCTGGGCAGATCCATCGGCGCCGACCCGATACACCGGACCAAGGCGCGCGCCGTTGGCGGCAACCAGCATCTTGCCCTTGGAACCGGCAGCGGCAATCGTTGCGGCTTCGGGCGACGACAGATTCTCCGCAGTTGCCGTCACCGCGGCGAAGACACACACCAATGCAACAAACCATGACCTCTTCACGTTCTTCTCTCCTTAAAGCGGCAGGTCTTCCGGGATCTGCCAAACCTATAATACTAAGCAACCTTAGTATTTTTGACGCGAAATGTCAAGAACGATGTTTCGCACGGGAGCAAGAACAACGTCACGCCCAAAGGAGCGCATCCGCTGTACAATCGGGTCGTCAATCCCCGTAGCCCATGACCCATGGCCACGTGCGATCCGGGAGATCCAAGGTGTGTGACACTCGTTTGCAAACGAATAAATAGACGGGGCCGGACATAGCAAAGGAAAGAAATCGCAAGAGATCGATAGCACTGAAGTTGACGGTGGTTGCCCGCCATTTGCGCCAGAGTTTCGATCAAAGCGTCGAGCGCAGCGGCCTGACGCGGGCGAAGTGGACGCTGATTGCAACGGTCGCGCACAAACCCGGCGCGACACAGCGCATGATAGCGGAGGCGCTCGAAGTCAGGGAGGTCACGGCCGGCCGGTTGATCGATCGCCTGTGCGCCGAGGGGTATCTGACACGCCGCGAACATCCGACCGATCGCCGTGCTTACTGCGTCGATCTGGCGCCCGGGGCGCAACCGGTCCTCGATACCTTGGGGAAACTTGGGAAGCTCCACGAAGCCGCGATATTTGCAGGCTTCGACGGCGACGATTTGGATAGACTGGATACGTTGCTCGACGCGATAGCGCGCAATCTATCGCGCAATTTGTCGGCTGCCCGGACCCGGAACATCGCCAAGAAATAGTCAAACATGCCCGAATCAGGCGGACCCGTCGCGCGGGGCGCACTTCGACGAGCGCCTCTTGATCACCCCTTTCGCGGCGAAGCTACTTTGTCGCTCGAATTCACCGGGGAGTCCACACCGACGTGAGCGCAAAGTCCGACAGGTACTTGGTGGAACTCCAGCCGCCGTCGACAACGATCGTCTGCCCGTTGATGAAGCTGCCACCGGGCGAGCACAGGAAAGCCACGGTGCTTGCGATGTCGTCGACCGTGCCCAGTCGGGGAAAAGGCGTCATCTCGATGTTGATCTTGCGGAATCTTTCGTCCTGCAGACGTTTTTCGACCATCGGCGTCAGGGTAACTCCGGGAGCCACCGCGTTGCAGCGTATGCCTTGTGGACCATACTGGCAGGCGATATGCGTGGTGAGCGCCGTCAATCCGCCCTTTGCCGCGGAATAGGCGCCGCCACGCATGCCGCCCACGACGGCAAACGTGGACGAGATGTTGATGATCGCCGAGCCGGGCTTCATGTGAGGCAAGACGTCGCGCGCCAGCCGGAACGGCGCGCGCAGCATCAAACCAAGGAAGTAATCCAGTGACTCATCGTCCGTTTCGTGGAGCGGCTTGGGACTGCCGACGCCGGCGTTGTTGATCAGGAAGTCGATGTGGCCCCATCGAGAAACTGCGAGGTCCACGATTCGCCGCGGCGCGTCATCCTGAGTCAGATCGATGGCAAGCGTCTCCACCCGATCCGGATCGTTGACGGCCTGCCGCAATTCGGCGAGCTTGTTCGCATCCCTTCCCGTACCCAAAACCGCCATGCCCATTTGCGCGAGCTTGACGGCGCTTCCGAATCCGATGCCGCTGCTCGCGCCCGTGACGATTGCTACTTGCATTTCACCAATCCGCCTTCGTGTTTGCGATCCGCCAACTCGCAGCCTCCAATCCCCCCGCAATTTCGATCAAGAGGTGCGCGCGCTTCAAAAAAAGATGCGGGTCAGCCTCGTCGCTGAACCCCATGCCGCCATGAATCTGTATGTTCTTGCCCGCGCTATCGAGCGCAGCGGAACCGGCTACGAAGAACGCGCACTCGACTTGCATTTGCGCATCGCCGCGTCCTTCATCGAGCGCCACCGCCGCAAAGTTCGTCAGGTCGCGGGCACAACGTGCCGCGATCGCCATATCGGCGCAGTGGTGCTTCACCGCCTGGAAGCTGCCGATGGGGCGGCCAAACTGCTCCCGCATTCCAGCATAGGCAACGCTCATTTCAAGCGCAGCTCCCGCAATACCGGCAAGCGCGGCCGCATCGATCAAGCGCAATCTCAGGAGCTGGGTTTCGTCGAATCGGGCCAGTGATTCGCCCGCGTCGGCAGCTTCGTGCAATGCGGCGGCCCAGAGCCGATCATCGAGCATTTTCGAGGCGCAAGTATGCAAGTCATGGAGCGCGGCGCCGCTGCGGTCCCGCAAAAGCATGACAGCCGCCTCGGGCTCATCGACGATGATGATACGATCGCCGCTGCGATACGCAGCCGCAACCCGACTGCCGCGCAATGCGGCGGCGCTCCCCTTGAGGTCTGCATGCGCTGCGCCGATTGTTGCCAGTACCCCGGGCGATGCCAGGCGGCTTCCCAAGCCCATGACGATCAGCGCCTCCTCGACCGCGCCAAGACCGCTTCCGCCCAGATCTTCACTCACGCCGATTCCAAAAACCCCGATCTCCTCGAGGCTCGACCATGTTTCAGGGTCTTCTTGATACCGCAAATGCAGGCGGGAGAGCGGAAGCAGCGAAGCCAACGAGTCGTCGATGGTGCTTGCCAGCGCCAACTGGTCGGCGCTTGGATGGTAGCGGGTCTCAGCCTCCACGGATCTGCCTCACTGTGACATCCTGCCAATCTATGTCAAGATTATCCAGTCGTATCGATAGTTGCGGACGGCGGCTTGACGCCGCACGACACATCGAATACTGATGCGGCCGGATGCCGGAACACTCGCTTGGCACCGCCCTCGCGCGGCATGTCGCCAATCATCAAGACGCAACCGCCACGCGCGTTTAGTTTACAGTTTCCGCAAGGGCCCCGCCGCAATGCCGAGCGATTTGAGCAAAGATCGAAAATTGATTGCTGGACGATCGATCCGTTGGAACGACCTGCGCGCGGCTGACGCCTATGAACGGGGACTGTGGATCCATGATACGCTCGCCGGCTATCTTCGACGGGCCGCGCTGGAGTCACCGCACCGGGTGGTGCTCATCGACGGCGATTGTCGTCTCGACTGCGATAGCCTCCATTCACAAGCGAAAGCGCTGGCGGGAGCACTGCTGACGCGCATGCCGGCGGGAAGTGTGGTGTCCTTCATGCTGCCCAACTGGCACGAAGCGGCTGTCATCTACATGGCGACTACGTTGGCCGGAATGGTCGTGAACCCCATCCTGCCTTCGCTGCGCGATCGCGAACTGCTCTTCATATTGAAGGACGTTGAGAGTCGCATCGTCTTCGTGCCGTCGGCTCTGCGTCAGCAGAACTACGCAGCGATGATGAATCGAGTGATCGCGCAGATGGATTCGCCGCCTGAAGCCGTGGTCGTACGCGGCGATGCGGGAAGCCACACGGCCTACACGTCTCTCTTCCGGCCCAACGAGGGCAACTACGACTTGCCCGTGCTGGATCCTGACGCGGTCAGAATGATTCTCTACACCTCGGGTACGACAGGTCGTCCCAAGGGCGTGCTTCACAGCCACAATTCGATCCATGCGCTCATCTGCCAGATCCGCGAACACTGGTTGGTCGAGCAAGGCGACATATTCTTGGTGCCCTCGCCGATCGCGCACATCGGCGGCTCGATTTATGCGTTCGAATGTCCGCTGCTTCTCGGCACGACCGCAGTGCTCATGGACCGCTGGAATGCGGACGAAGCGGTCCGGCTCCTGGATACGGAAGCCTGTACCCACATGGCGGGTGCGACACCGTTTCTGCAGCAGATACTCACTGCCGCGCAGCATGCCAAGACGCGTGTGCCGAGTCTGAAAGTATTTGTCTGCGGCGGCGCCTCCGTACCGCCTTCCCTGATCCACGGAGCGGCGGCGTATTTCGATGGGGCTGTGGTGACGCGGGTATACGGCTCCACGGAAGTGCCTATTACGACGGTTGGGGCCACGCGGCGCGGTGATGCCGAACATGGTGCGAATACCGATGGGCGGGCCGGCTTGGCCGAGATCAAGCTGGTGGATCACGATGCGGCTCCGGTCGGTGCGGGTGAGATTCTTGCCCGCGGGCCGCAAATGCTGGTGGGTTATCTGCATCCCGAGGATGATGAAGAATCCTTCGACTCGCAAGGCTACTTTCGAACCGGCGACCTCGCGCGCTGGGTGGATGACGCGTACCTCGTCGTGACCGGACGAGCCAAGGACATCATCATTCGCAACGGTGAGAATATTTCGCCGAAGGAAGTCGAGGACATTCTCATCGGCCATCCCGAGATTTCCGAAGTCGCGATCGTCGGCCTGCCCGATCCACGCACGGGCGAGCGTGCCTGTGCCGTGATCGTGCCCAAGAGCGCGCCCGGCCCCGATGTCGCGAGCTTGCGCAGCTTCCTCGATGCTCATGGCGTGGCCACCTTCAAGGCGCCCGAACAAGTCGTCACTTGGGACGCTCTGCCCAAGAACGATGCCGGCAAGGTACTCAAGCATCAAATCCGCGCGGCACTCGCGCTCAAGAGCTGAGGCGACGGGGGTGAAGAGCGGCGTGACCAAATCGATCCCGACATTTCGCCGCGAGGCGCGCGCGTGGCTCGAGGCCCACGTGCCGACCGAGCCGCCACCCGAGGATGGCCCTCCCTCGCGCGACTATGTGCTGGCTTGGCAGAGAGAGCAGGCGCAAGGCGGCTGGGCGGGAATCGCCTGGCCGAACGAGGTGGGCGGCCGCGGCCTCTCGGTCATCGAGCAAATAGTATGGTTCGAGGAATATGCGCGCGCCGGCGCGCCCTCACCTCTCAACGCATCCTTTGTGGGACTCAATCACGCCGGACCGACGCTGTTCGCGTGCGGCACGCCGGAACAGCAGGCATTTCATCTCCCCAAGATCCTGGCCGGCGACGTTATCTGGTGCCAGGGCTTTTCCGAGCCCGGCGCCGGGTCCGATCTTGCCGGCCTCAAAACACGCGGCCGCGTCGACGGCGACGATCTCGTCATCGATGGTCACAAGATCTGGTCGAGCTTTGCCGACGTCGCCGATTGGCAGGAGTTGTTGATCCGCACCGATCCCAAGGCCAGGACTTCGGCGGCGCTCTCCTGGGTCATCTGCCCGATGAGCGCCCCCGGCATTACGGTGCGGCCGATCCGCACCATGGCGGGACCGCGGAAATACTGCGAGGTCTTCTATGATTCCGTGCGCGTGCCGCTGTCCAATGTGGTCGGCGGCCTGCACAATGGTTGGGCCACGGCGATGTCCACACTGAGCTTCGAGCGGGGAACCGCCGCCCTTGCCTTGCTCATCGGACTTACTCTCAAAGTCGAGAAGCTGCTCGCCGCCTGTCCTGCCGACAGGCCGGAAATGCGCTTGCGGCTCGCGCGTCTGCGTGCCGAAGGCGCGTCGATCCGGGCAATGACTTATCGTTTCGCACTAGACTCCGAAAACGCCGTGCCCGATGCCGGTGGTTCGATCATCCGACTGAGTTTCGCCGAGTTCACTCAGCGTGTGACCGCAGCCGCCATCGACCTCTACGGAATCGACGCGCGCGAAGTCGTCGGCATGCATGGCTGGGGCCATGACTATCTGGACGCATTCTCAGAAACGATCGCGGGCGGCGCCGCGGAAATCCAGCGCAACATCATCGCCGAGCGCGTGCTTGGACTCCCGAAGGGGCCGCGGTGAACTTAGCCTCTTACGCGCCGCATCGTCATTGAGTGACGAAAGCGGGAAGCTGGATGAGTATTGATGGTGACCTGAGCGACAGCCCCATCAGTCATCTTGTAGGTGCGGCGCACCTCGAGCGCCGCCGTCCCCGCCTCGACTTTGAGGCCATGTGCCAGTGCCGGTGAAATCAGCACCGCGGCGATTTCCTGATGAACCTCCACGATGCTCTGGCCGAACAGGTCTTCAATCAGCGGAAAGATCGGGCCGGTGTGGCGCTGCAGGAGCCGGCCTACCGCGGCAAAATCCCGGTTGATGTAATACTCAGTCCAGCAAACCGGAAATTTCGCCCCTTCCGCTTGCCTGAAACCGCGGACTGCCAGCCACTCGTCACCGCTCGCAAGCCCGGTCCGGGAAGCGAGTTTCTCGTCGATCGAGACCATTTCGGTGGCCTCGATCGAAAAGCGCGCGCCGGTGGCAAAAACCAGGAGGTCGTTGATCGACATGACGTCCTGAACGTACGAGTCCGATGAACTTCGGGGAACGACGATGGTGCCCGCCCCCTGCCGCGAAGACACGAGATTATCTTCTCGCAGTCGCCGCAGGGCTTCCCGGACGGTATAGCGGCTGACGGAAAAACGTTCACACAGGTCATCTTCGGTCGGGATTTGCGATCCCACCGGATACACCCCGCCCACAATCTCTTTCTTCAAGGTGCGCGCGATTTGGAGATAGAGGTGGTCGTTGGTAGCGGCCGCGGCGCTTGCACGTTGGCCACCTTTCAGCGGCTTTGCCCGATGCGCCTTTGTTCCGATCTTCGACCGCATGATCACTCTTGGCTATCGGTGTTTCGCGCGGTTAGTTTATACCAAGGCTGACGCCTCCGGCGCTCGAGGTGAACGAAATGGCGGCGGCGCCGACATGTGCGGTTGCTACGTCAGTGCGGCCATCGCGACGGCTCAACGGAACGCGGCCGTGGCCGACATCGCCAATTCGCCATCGGGTCCGCGCGCCCACAGTTCGAGTCCGTCGTCCTCGACTTGCCGCCCCTCGAGTTGGAAGGTACGCCCGACAAACAGCGGGGTCGCACCACGGAAATCGAAGCGGGCAAGCGGACGACCGGCACCGTGCTCCAGCGCAAACTGCTGCAGCAGCGTGGCCGTGAGCGGGCCATGGACGACCAAGTCCGGATACCCTTCCTCGTTGCGCGCGTAGGCCTGGTCGTAGTGGATGCGGTGGCCGTTGAAGGTCAGAGCCGAAAAGCGAAACAGGAGCGTCGTGTCGGGCTCGAAATTGCGGCTCCATTGCGGCACTCCGTCGTAACGCTGCGGTGCCCGTGCAGTCACCGCACCCGGCGGCGTTGCCTCGCGGTAGACGATGTCCTGTTCCTCGGAGATGCAGAGCACGCCATCGCAATTGATGGTGTGCTGAACCGTCAAGAACGACAGGGAGCCGCTTTTGCCCGCCTTATTTTCGATCCTCAAGATCCGGCTGCGCCGCGTCGCCTGCGCCCCGACCGGCAAATCGGCAAGATAGCGAATGCGGCTGCCCGCCCACATGCGGCGCGGCAATTCGATGGGTGGTAGAAACCCGCCCCGGCGCGGATGGCCGTCGACGCCGAGTACGCTTCGACGCGCCGGCGGATTGAAGAACAGCCACTGCCATCCCGGAGGCAACGCCTCGCCTGCGGCCGGCGAGCGCTCGAGATCGAGTGTGGCGGCCATTGCTTCCGCGACGGAGCCGAGAATCCGCTCACTGCGCTCTTCCTCGCGGCCGATCCAATCTTCATATGCCACAGTCACACCTCACTTCCAAGGACACACAGCTGCGAAGACCTCCGCCGCGCGACGGCATCGGCCTTCCGCAATCGGATTCAGCCTCCGCTACTCGACCCGAAGGCGATGATAATATAAAATGCATTCTTTATGAAGTGATTCTCTCAGTCACGATTTTTTGGGTGCCCCATGCGACAACGCCCCATGCGACAACCACCTCTTTCAGGCCGCCGAATAATCGAATCGGGCACCATACTTGCCGCTCCCTTTGCGGCACACATTCTTTCGCATCTTGGGGCGAAGATCATCAAAAATCGGGTGCGATAATAATGGTAGCCGCGCCCGATACATTCGCGTGGGCCGCGGCACGCCGCGAAGCGTGAACCTCGATGAATTGCGCACGGATCGAACATACCTATGACAGAAGCAGACCCCAGGACAGGTGCAAGCCTGCGGACAGACAATGTTGAACGCAGCGAGCTTCATCACCGTCAGCTCGACCTTCGATTCTTCCAGCGCTCCGACGGACTGTTCGAGGTAGAGGGACGGTTGCTCGACCGCAAAACCGTTCCTTTTCGGCGCTTGTTCCACGATAGCGATACTCCGGCCGGCACACCCCTGCATGACATCGTGGTTCGCTTGCTCATCGACGAGGGTCTTCTGGTACACGATGCGAGCGCGACGCTGGCCGCGTCGCCCTTTGACGTGTGCCGCGGGGCTGCGAACACGCTCGCGCCGCTGCAGGGTTTGCGAATCGGCGCGGGCTGGAACAAGCGTGTCCGCGAGTTGCTGGGCGGCGCTGCCTGCTGCACCCATATCGTGGAAATGCTGGGGCCGATGGCGACTACGGCATTTCAGGGACTCGCGCCACAACGGTTGGCGCGCATGACGCAGCCTGGAAACGACGAACGCAAGTCGAAAATCGACAGCTGTTATGCGTATGGAAGGGACCGGGAAGTGGTGGCACGGCTATGGCCCAACCTTCGCAAACAGACTGACTAGTCCTCCGGCCTCCGGCCCCGCGGTATTGACTGCCGTCAAGATAGAATGCATCATGCATTCTATCTGATGGGTCCGATGTGGATCTCGAGCTGCCCTTTATTCGCTAGAGAGTCAAAACATGTCCTCCGAGGACTCGCTTCAGTGCGGTGGACTGCCCCTGACGGGCTGCCGGGTCATCGAGCACTCGCGTACCGTCGCGGCAGCGTATGCGGGACGCCTGCTCGCCGCCATGGGAGCCACCGTCGTGATGGCCGAGCCGCCAGAGGGCTCGCCGTTGCGAAGCGCGCCTCCCCTGCTGGACGGGACGGGCCACAGCGCGCTCTTCGCCTTTCTATCAGTGGGCAAACGCAGCCTGGTGTGCGACCTCCTTTCGCCGGAAGGACGGCGGCTGCTGGAGCGTGAACTCGACGGTGTCGACATACTAATCGATGACACGCCGGTGCGCGCGCGAGGGCCGCAAATGCTGGCTCCTGACGCCGTAGCCGGGCGCTTCCCGACGCTGGTTCATGTGAGCGTGCTGCCGTTCGGCGCAAGCGGTCCCAAAGCCGACTGGGACGGCGAGGAACTGAACCTGCTGCATGCCGGAGGCGAGGGTTTTCTGCTTCCCAACGGCCTCTCGAACGAACTCTTTCCCGACCGGCCGCCGCTGCAAATCTACGGTCATTTCAGCGAGTATCAAGGCGGTTCCATGGCAGCCTTTGCAGCGCTGTCAGCGTGGTGGGCGGTGCCCGAATTCGGCGGACAGTATGTCGACGTATCGGTACAAGACGCAGCGCTCTCGGTTGGTGCGTTCGCGTTGCAGAGGCTGGGCGACGGTTCGCTGGAACACCGAAACACGCGGCGTTTCCGCTATGGCGGAGTATTCGAAGCGCAAGGCGGCTTCGTGCAACTTCTGACGCTGGAGGATCGCCAGTGGACCGCCCTGGTGGAATTGCTGGGTCGTCCCGTATGGGCGCGGGACGCATCATTGTGCGATCCCTTGGAGCGCAGCCGGCGCGGCGACGAGATCAACCATCACATCCGCGACTGGACGAGCCGGCACAATGTCGATGACATCGTGCAGCGGGCGCAGAAATTGGGCGTGCCGGCGGCGAAGTACCGCACACCGGCCGAAGTGATTCATGGCGAGCATGAACGGTCGCGCGGGCTGTTCGCTCCGCTGATGTTGGACGGAGGGGTAAAGGCCGAGGTTCTGGTCGCGCCCTTTCAGTTCCGCTGTACGCCGCTGCAGGCGGGCGGCCGAGTACCGGCTCTCGGCGAGATGAACCAGGAGCCGGCGCCATGAGTCGGGCCAAGGCTCCGCTGCACGGCGTGCGGATCGCGGATTTCACGATTCATGCGGCCGGGCCATTCTGCACGCAGCTTCTCTCGCAGCTCGGCGCAGAGTGCATCAAGATCGAAAGCAAGACGCGACCCGATGCCTTTCGCAAGCCGCACGCGGTCTATGGGCGGATGTCTGCGGCGACCTTCGACCAGGTCTCTGTGAACAAGCTGTCGGTACGTCTGAATCTCAAGCAGCCCGAGGCGGTGGCGCTGGCCAAGCGGTTGGTAGCGATCTCTGACGTCGCCGCGGAGAGCTTTCGAGCGGGCGTCATGCAGCGTTTGGGGCTTGGCTTCGAGGATTTGCGCGCGGTAAAGCCGGACGTGATCTTGTTGTCGCTGTCCTCCTGCGGCCAGAGTGGTCCGGACTCGCACTTCGCCGGCTACGCCCCGTTATTCGGTGCATGGGGCGGTCTCGGCTGGATGACGGGCTACGCCGATGGTCCACCGGTCGAGATGAGGCACGTCATGGATCACTCCGCGGGCATACATGCCGCCGTGGCCACCATGGCTGCCTTGCATCAGCGCCGGCGCACGGGCAAAGCCCAGCACGTCGATCTGGCGGCGCGCGAAGTCGCCTCCGCCATGATCGGTGATGCGCTGATTCAGGCCAGCCTGGGAATTGCGCCGGTGCGACCGGGAAACCGGCATTTGTCCATGGCACCGCACGGCGTGTATCCCACGGGACAGCCCGATCGCTGGTTGACCCTGGCCGTACGAAACGATGCCGAGTGGCAGGCGTTGGTCCGTGAGTTGGATCAACCCGCTGCGGCGGGCGACCCACGCTTTGCCACGGCCGAAGCCCGGCTCCGGCATCGCGACGAGATCGATGTCCTGCTCGCCCAGCTGCTCGTTGCGTGCAACGCGGACACGACGGCTGAGCGGCTGCAGCGCGCAGGCGTTTGCGCCCACGTTTCATGGAGCATGGTGGACGTTGCTCGCGACCCCCACCTGCGTGCCCGGGGTGCGACGACCGAGGTGGGCGGCCCCGACCTTCCACCACGACTTGCGGTCGGCGCACCGGCACGATTCTCCAAGACGCACGACGTCGGCATCCGGCGCTTGACACCGGCACTCGGCCAGGACGAGGAGTACGTCTTCGGCGAACTCCTTGGTCTCAGCACGGTACAACGCGCCGACCTGGAGACGCGCGAGGTGATTCGGTGAGTCGGAGTAGAATGTCTTCCTAACATTTGGGGGTTCTGTGAGCAGCAGCATCTATCTAGCACTCGACATGGAAAACGATCTGGTCCATGCGGACGGACCGAACGGCAAATCTCCGTACGGAGAGCAGGCGCGAGAGCGCCGAATCGTGGAGAACACCCGCCGGGCACTGGACAAGGCGCGCGCCGCCGGCCTTCGGGTCGGATTTGTCCGGGTCGGCTTCTCACCCGACTATCGGGAGTGCCCGGCCAACTCGCCGATCTTCTCGAATGCCCGCAACAACGGGATCTTCAAGCTGGGTGAGTGGGGCACGCAAGTGCACCCGGACCTCGGACAACAGCCGGCTGACTTCGACATCGTCAAGCATCGAGTGAGCCCCTTCCACGGCACCGATCTCGACCTCATACTGCACACTCATGGCGTGCGGCGCATCTACTGCTCCGGGATCTCGACCAACGCCGTGGTTCAGGCCGCGGTGCGCGAGGGCCACGACCGCGACTACGAGATGGTGCTGCTGGAGGATTGCTGTTGCGCCTTGTCGGCAGAGGAGCATGAAAACGCGGTCAAGTTGTTGCAGCGGTTCTGCAAGATCACGACTACCAAGGATGTCGCTTTCGAGTGAGGTACACTGCGGCCGATGGATTTCCGAACGAAAGAAGAACAAGTAGCGGACTTTCTGCGCGAGGGGATCATTTCCGGGACGTTTCCGCGCGGCTCTCGGCTCAAGCAGGCCGAAATTGCCGAACGGCTCCAGCTCTCGATCACGCCCGTGCGCGAAGCGCTGAAGCTATTGGAGGCGGAAGGCTATATTACCGGCAATTCCTATCGTGGTGCGTGCGTCGCTCCGTTCGACGCATCGGCCTCGGAAGAAGTCTTCGAGTTGCGCCTGCAACTGGAATCGCGACTTGTGCGCAGCACGGCCGAAAAGATAACGGCGCAGGACATCGTTGAACTACGAGCACTTGCCGACGAGTTCGAACAGGCTTTCAACATCGGTGACCGGGCGGCCGCGCGCGGAGTCAACTACCGCTTCCACCGCCGCCTGTACAGTATCGCAGCCATGCCGCAAACGCTGCATTTCGTGCAGATTCTGTGGGCGCGGTATCCCTTCGATGTGATCAACGCGGTGGCAGGCCGCGGTAAGGATGCCGCCAAGGAGCACGATGAGATCCTGAGCGCGCTGTTGGACGGCGACGCGTCGGCTGCCATGCTTGCAATGCGCAAGCACATCGAATCCGGCTGGTCCCTGCTCAAACCCACCTGAGCGCGCGCGGCGCGGGCTTTTACCCCAACTTCTTTGGTGCGGCCGCGCCCATGTATCTGGCCAGATTGCGATGCAGTGCGCTGACCGCCCCCTCCGGCTTCGGATTGGGAAGCGCTCCCCTGAAGCCGACATTCTTCATACCCTGCTGCACGGCAGCCATGTTGGAAAAGTCCTGCGGCAGCACACTGCCCCACCTCGGATCGTCCGCCGGTAGATATTCCCACTCGGTCTGCGGCTCCTCTCCTTTCGGGAAGAGCTCGTAGACAGCGGCCTCGAAGATACACTTGTCGGGGTTGTAGCCGTAGGGTCGGGCGCCGTAGCACAGGGCATTGTTGACCGCGTGGCCGATTTGAAAATTCGGGAAGATCTGCCAGGCGGTGCCGCTCTTGCCGACATGCGCAGGATCGACGGTCGGCCAGATCACACCGCGCGCCGCATCGTCGCGCCGCGCCGACTCCAGCCAGTGCTTGAGCACCTGGTCGGCCGGCGTTCCTTCCGGCAGCTCGTCGACCAGCCTGAGCGCCGCATTCACCAGCGTTTGCGTGGTGTTGGTGTTCACCTGCTCCCACGTGTAAAGCTGCATTTCCGCGGTCGATTTGCGCGGGTCAGCACCCGCGCCAAGCCGCAGCTTTGCCTTGTTCCCCTCCAACCCCTTGGGCGCGTCATATCCGATGTTGCTATGCTTTCCTTGCGCCCTGCCCCAGCCGACGAAGTTGCCGAAGCGCATGAATTCCGGATGCGTGCCCGGGACGTGGTAGGTTTCGTCAAACGCCTCCAGGGCGACCTTCCAGTTGCAGTCGAAGACGATCCACCGGCGCCATCGGCAGCGCATGTTCTGAAGCTCGAAGGGATCGAGCATGGACGCGGCGGGCTCGAGATAAACACGCAAGGGTTCGCAATTGGGATCCAGATTGATCCAGATCCATCCGCCCCAGGTATCGACGTTGACTTTGCCCAGCCGGGTGCGCTCGTCCGTGAGCTTGCCCTGCCAATCATCCTTTTCCAGGATGTAGGTGCACTGGCCCTCCAGGTTGTAGGTCCAGGAATGGAAGCCGCAAACGAACTTCATTCGCTTGCCGCGGGCGTTGCGGGCGCCCTTCGGCGTATCGACCAGCCGGCGGCCGCGATGCGAACACACGTTATAGTAGGCTTTGACCGTATCGGGTGCCGTACGCACGATCAGCAGCGAGTCATCGAGGATGTCGTAGGTGAGGTAGTTGCCGACCTCGGGGATATCCTCCAGACGACCGGCCTGCAGCCACACCTTGCGCCACAGCTTGTCGCGCTCCGCCCGCGCATACTGCTCGGAAATGTAGGGTTCCACGCTGTGGGTTTGCGGTTCCGGCAGATCCTCAACCTTTTGCGCCGCCGTCTCCGCTTCGACCTCGGCAGTTTTGCTCATGACGTTCTCCAACTCGTTCAGATCACTGTCGCCGAGAGTCAAGGTCTCATCTCAGCGTTTGATAGCCGCACGGAATGACTCGTCCTTGAGGAACAGCGAGGTGTTGTCGGCGCCAAGATGGGTCCATTTGAGATTGAGGCCGCCGTCGACGAGAACGGTCTGGCCGGTGATGTAGCTCGACAAGTCCGAGAGGAAGAAAAGTATGGCGCCAGCCTGTTCATCGGCGTGGGCGCGCCGTCCCATGGCGATGGCCTGACGGTCGCGCTCCGGATCGTCATCAATGTATGCGCTCGCTCCGGGTGTCAGAGTCGTTCCGGGGGCGATGGCGTTGACGCGGATGTTGTCTAGCGCCAGTTCGACCGACAACGTGCGGGTCACCGCGACGATCGCCGCCTTCGCGGCGCCATAAGCAAGATGATAAGGCGCGGTGTTCATGCCGCTGATCGATGAGACCGAGACAATCGAACCGGGAAGATGTTTCTCCCTCAATTCCGCGGCGACGGCCTGACTCATGAAGAACATCGTCTCCAAATTCTGGTTGAACAGGGCCCGCCAGTCGGACCGAGTCACCCGGGTCGCACGCATCCAGGTGGATCCCGCGGCACCGCCTGCGACATTGACGAGACCGTAGAGAGTGCCTTTCGTGCGCCGCACCTGCTCCATGGTTGCGGCCACGCCTTCATCGGTCGATACGTCGGCCACCACCGGCACGACGGACAACCCCTGCGCAACCAGCGGAGCGATATTCTTGTCGATTTTCTCCTGAGAGCGGCTCACGGCGACCACGGTGGCCCCAATCTCGGCGAGCCTGCGCGTGACGCTCGTTCCAATGCCGCCGCCGGCGGCGCCCGTCACCACCACCATGCGGCCATCAAGCTTCAGTAGATTCTGTTCCATGCGTGCTGCAAACTCATTCACGGGGCGATGGGGCATCCAGGTCGGTGCGTACGATTCGCCTCATTCTTGTCCGGACAATTAACTTCATGTCTGACACTCCCCGGTCTGGAACGCCTTGTTATTATGATGAGAGATGCCGGGAAGTAAAGCCCGATATGTCTGGACTAACGGAGCACCGGTGTCGATCGTCATTTAACGGCCACAGGTTATTGTTCCAGCACCATAATTCGCGAGGAGTATTCCATGAGCAATGAGACCAGCGCTGAGATCGCCAACGCGAGACGTGACTGGAAAACCGAACACCTGGCGCTGTATGTCGGGTCGCAAGGTACCAAGGGCCACATCATGGACTTGCGCGACGTCGGCGGGCGCCCGTTCACGACCCACTGCTTGATCAAATATATCGGCCGCAAGAGCGGGAGGACGATCATCACTCCCCTGATCTACGGCGACATTGGCGGGGAGGTGGTGATCTGTGCATCGAAGGGCGGCGCCGACCATCATCCCGCCTGGTACCTCAACATCGTGGCCGGCAAGGAGGTCTGCTTCCAGATCGCCACGCAAGCATACCGCGCAACTTGGCGCGAACCCGAGGGCACGGAGCGCGAGAAGGTGTGGGAGTTCATGCAGGGAGTCTTCCCGCCCTACACGGCCTACCAGGCATCGACCAAGCGCCGGCTGCCGCTGGTGATGATGTCACCGATCGAGCCGATTGAAGTCTTCAAGGGATGAGTACCCTCGGCAAGGGATGAGTACCCTCGGCGGGTAAGGATTCGACAACGCGCCTCACTTCGGACGGATCGCCAGCACGCTTCCCTCGGCGTCGCCCGAGACATAAAGCGTGCCGCACGCTCCGGCGGCAATGCCGGCAAACGGACCCATCGGCCCGGCAAGCGTTCCGATTGCACCCAGGAACTTGGGAGTGATCCCGGCCGGGGCGCCGACCGGCAGGTCGGAGGCAATAGTGCGGCGGACTTTGCCGGCGTGGTCGTATTCGATCAACTCCTTGCTGCCCGCATCGACAACGTAAAGCGATCCCCCGCGCACTACGAGACCCTGGGGTTTTTGCAGACCATCCAGCACGGTCTCGGCCCGACCGCCAGAAAGCTTGATGACCCCTCCGCCGCCCGACTCCGCCACGAAACAAGTGCCGTCCGAGCCGACCGCCACGCCCGAGGGTTCCTGAAGGCCTGTGGCCAGTTCCGTAAGGTTGCCGGATTGGACCGACAGCACGCGTCCCCGCCCCTGTTCCACGAAAATCACGGCCCCATGGGGAGCGATCGCCACTCCGTACAGTTGATCGAATCCACTGGCGAGCACTTCGCTTCTCTGCTGCGCGGGCCAATAGCGGGCCACGGCACCGTTGGCGGTCGTTATGATGAATTCGCCAAGGCCGGCTGCGACCACGCCGCGGGAATATCCCGGGTAACCGGGAGTGAACAGCATGCCCGCGAACTGACGCTCCTGTCCCGGCCGAAGCGTGTAGGAGAAGGGCCCGTCGGCCACATAAAGCAGGCCCTCATCGTCCACCGCCAGCCCCAATGGCCAGTTGAAGCCATCGGGAACGAGGTCCCGGGTTTTGCCGTCCTCGAGAATCTCGGTGACGTACCCCGATATGTTCGAAACGAACAGCCGCTTGCCGACGAAGGTCACGTTGTCCAAGCCGGGAGTGAGTTGCGCCAGCACGGTCCGGTCGCCGGTGCGCGGATCGATCCGCAGCACCTGGCCGCTCGCCACTTGGGTCGAGACGATATAGCCCTGTGCATCGAACTTGACCGAGTCGGGCACGCCAAGATCCCCAGCCACCTTTTCCGCCGCGCCGCCTTCGAGGCTGATTCGCCAGATCTCATTGGTTCCCATCACCGGGAAGTACAGTTTGCCGTCCGGTCCCACATCAAAGGCATTGGGCATGGGTACGTTCTCCAGCAGGATCCGCGGAGCGCCGCCATCGCGGTCAAGCTCCATGATCCGACCGCCGGGCCGGCATTCGCCGGCGAGGAGTCGTCCCTGGTGGAAGGTGATGGGATTGGCGCAAGGTATGTCGCCGTACAGCACCCGGGTCGTGCCGTTGGGTTGGCGGACGCTGACCCGCCCTTCCGTGATTTCGGTGGCATAGAGGTTGCCTTCGGAATCGAAGGCCAGGTCGTCGGGACCAACGATGTCGCCGCCCTTGGGACTAATCGCTTCGATCGCTCCGGTCGTGACATCGATGGCACTGATCTGGCTGCCCGACACCTGCGCCACATAGATGCGTCCGTCCGCGCCGGTGCGCAGACCGTTGGCTCCGAACAGGCGGCTGGGTTGGGTGAGTCGCTCCAAATCCCAACCTTCGGCGAGAGTCGACGGCCTCGCGGCTGTATAGCGCCCGTATTTCAGCGGCATCCTGATGGTCTCCTTGGATTTGTCTTGCCTTAGGATAACGTCGCGCAATTCCGTGTGAATTGACGGCGGGCGACATCCGGTGCCGGAGGGCTAAATGATTTCGATTCCAGGCGGTCCGTCGCGCATCTCACCGATCACCGCAGCCCGGTCGAATCCCGCAGCGCGGAGCATCTCCAAAACTCTCGCCGCGCCTTCCGGCGCCACGGCTGCCAGCAGACCGCCGCTGGTCTGCGGATCGCACATCAGGTCGCGCTTCCAGTCCGCCGCTCCCGGCGCGAGTGCGACCTCCTCGCCATAGCTCGCCCAGTTCCGTCCCGCGGCTCCGGTGCGATATGGAATGCGGGCGAGGTCGGCGACGCCGTCCAACAGGGGCAACGCATCGAACCGGATGCGCGCCCTCAAGCCCGATCCACGGCACATCTCGAGGCCGTGGCCCAACAGTCCGAATCCGGTGACGTCGGTCATCGCGTGTACCTGCGCGACGGTCGCCAGCGCATGGCCGACCGTATTCAGGCGCGTGGTGGAATCGACCAGCGTGGCGTAGACGGCCCGCTCGAGCTCTGACTCGAGCCTGCCGCCCTTCAGGGCAGCACTGATTACGCCTATCCCTAGTCCCTTGCTCAGGATCAGCACGTCGCCCGGCTTGGCTCCCGTGTTGCGCAGCACGAGGTCCGGCCTCACCAGTCCGATGACGGCGAGTCCGTAGATCGGCTCCGGCGAATCTATCGAATGACCTCCGGCAATGGGTATGCCGGCCTCGGTGCAGATCGCCGCACCGCCGGCGAGAATGGCCCGCACCGTCGCAGGCGCGATCTTGCCAAGGGGCATGCCCAGGATCGCCAGCGCCAGAATCGGCCGGCCACCCATTGCGTACACGTCCGACAGCGCATTGGCGGCGGCGATCCGGCCGAAGTCGAACGGGTCATCGACGATCGGCATGAAGAAGTCGGTGGTGGCCACCACCGCCTGTTCGTCATTGAGCCGATACACGGCAGCATCATCCCCGGTCTCGATCCCGACGAGCAAATCGGGAAAGGCCTGGGCTGCCGGCATCCCCGCCAGTAGCTCGTGCAGCACCGCAGGCGACAGTTTGCAGCCGCAACCGCCGCCATGAGCCAACGCAGTGAGGCGTGTCTCGAATTCCGCCATGTTCAAATGTCCGAGAGAATGCTGTTAAATGCCGTTGAGGGTACGTCCAATATCATCGATTGAGAGGATCCGTGCAAGACGGCGAAAATCCGCTTCGTAAGCTCCCGCAGGTGCAACGACTACTCGAGACGCCGGCCGCGAACTCGCTGCGTGCAGAATTTGGTCGTGCGGCGGTCACCAACGCGCTGCGAGACACTCTTGAAGAGCTGCGCGAGCAAATCGGCGCCGGCTTGTTGGCCGTTGCGCCCGATGCGCAAACCGTCGTCGCCCGCTCCGGTGAGAAGCTGGCGATCCGGCGCCGGTGCGGTCTGCGTCGGACGATCAATGCAACCGGAATTATCTTGCACACCAATCTGGGCCGTGCCCCGCTCGCGCCCGAGGCCATTGCCGCGGTCGCAGAGGTCGCGGCCGGATACTGCAATCTCGAATTCGACCTCGCAACCGGCCGGCGCGGGTCGCGGACGCAGTCGCTCGAAGCGCTGCTTCGCGGGCTGACGGCGGCAGAAGCGGCTCTTGCGGTCAACAATGGAGCGGCAGCCATCCTGCTTGTGTTGAGTGCGCTCAGCAGCGGCGGCGAGGTAATCGTCTCCAGAGGCGAACTGGTCGAGATCGGCGGCGGCTTCCGCGTGCCGGACGTCATCCGACAAGGCGGCGCCCGCTTGGTCGAAGTCGGTACCACCAACAAGACGCGGCTCCTGGACTACCGCGCGGCGATCGGCCCGGACACGCGCGTGTTGCTCAAGGTGCATCAGAGCAACTTCCGTATGATTGGATTCACGGCCGAGACCGGCATCGCGGAGTTGGCCGGACTCGCACGCGAACATGGGCTTCTGGTGGTGGCCGATCTCGGCAGCGGATTGCTTCACGAGGGGCCGGGCACCACGGAACCTTCCTTGAGCGAAGCGCTGTCGGCTGGTGCCGATCTGGTGACGTGCAGCGGCGACAAGTTGCTGGGAGGACCGCAGGCCGGTCTGATCCTAGGGCGGAAGGCCGCCGTCGATGGACTGCGCGGCCATCCGCTGTTGCGGGCCGTCCGGCTGGACAAGATGTCGCTTGCTGCTCTCGAAGCGACGCTGATGTTGCATCGGGATATGCCGGAGCGGGTGCCGGTCCGGCACATGCTTGGGCAAACAGAGGCAGTGCTCGAGCAGCGCGCTGAGCGTTTGCAGGCCATGCTCGGTGGCGGTACCGTTGAGCGAACCGAGGGTTTCGCCGGCGGCGGTTCGCTACCCGAGGAGCGGATCGCGAGCCGGGCGGTGGCATTGCTTCCAGGGATCGGAGCCGAAGAGGCGGCCGGCCTCCTGCGGTCTTGTCATCCGGCGGTGATCGGCCGCATCAACGAGGGGCGTCTTCTCTTCGACATGCTGACCGTACGCGATGACGAATTGCCGGATCTCGCGGCGGCACTACGGACAGTGCTCTCGTGACACGTCTCGTGCTCGGTGTGATCGGGCACGTCGATCATGGTAAGACCGCGCTGGTTCGGGCGTTGACCGGTGAGGATACCGACCGGCTTCCGGAGGAAAAGCGCCGCGGGATTTCCATCGCGCTCGGTTTTGCGCACCTTAGAGTGGGGTCGGACACAGACGTCGATTTGGTCGACATGCCCGGCCACGAACGTTTCGTGCGCACGATGATCTCCGGAGCAACGGGAATCGATGCCGTGTTGCTGGTCGTGGCAGCCAACGAAGGAATCAAGCCGCAAACGGTCGAGCATGTCGACATCGCCGGTCTGTTGGGCCTGCGTCGTGCCCTGGTCGCGATCAGCAAGACAGATCTGGTCGATCCACTGGATGCCGGACGGGTCGCGGACGACGCGCAACGGTTGCTCGACCGCTCAGGTCTTGATGCACTGCCGCCGGTAATGACCTCGGCATTGCAAGAAACAGGGATCGAGGATTTGCGTCAAGCGCTCGAAGCCCTGGCCGCAACACAGCGTCCGCGCGCCGCCGACGGCGTGGCATTCCTGCCGATCGACCGGGCATTCAGCATCGCCGGCCACGGCCCGGTCGTGACCGGGACCCTGCGCGGGGCGGCCATCACGGTTGGGGACACGCTGGAACTCTGGCCGTTGCGCCGGACGGTCCGGGTTCGGGCGGTTCAGGTCCATGGCGCGCGCGTGGCGGCTGCCGCGCCTGGCGAGCGCGTCGCGATAAACCTGCGCGACATTGCAATCGCCGAACTGAAGCGGGGCATGGTGCTCGCCGCGCCTGATGCGCTGGCGCTCTGCGACTGGCTTACGATTTCCATTCGTGCCGTGGCAGGCGCCCCGTCTCTGAAGAATGGGATGCGGGTTCGCGCGATGCTTGGCACGGAGGAGTTGGACGCCCGCCTGCGTTTGTTGGACCGAGATGCGCTCGAGGCTGGCCAGACGGGCTTTGCGCAACTGCACTGCGCATTGGCCGTCGCGCTCCCGGCCGGTGAGCACGTGGTGCTCCGGCTCGCATCCCCGCCACGGACGGTCGCCGGCGGCAGGATTCTGGAAGTTGGAACGCGACGCCGGCAACGCAATTGTCCCCGAACTCTGCGGCGCCTCGAAGACTTGGGCACGTTGTCGCCGGCCGCGATGATTGCCGCAGAGGCGCAACGAGAGGGGGCAGCCGGGACGACGTTGCAGCACCTGTCGCAGCTTTCCGCGCTCGCAAAGCCGCGAATTGTCGAGCTGCTTCAGACACTCCCCTTCACGGTCACACGGTCAGGCTTGGTCGTGCACAAGGCGGACTTCGATAGCCTGCTATCGCGCATCCCGCCGCTGCTCGCACCGCACCCGACGGGACTCCCGCACGACAAGTTGCAGTCTGCACTGCCCGGGACCGGTGCCGCGGTGCTCGACGAGGCGCTGGTGCGTTTGCTGGCTCGCGGCGTGATCGGCAAACGCGGCGGCGAATTTTTGCTTCCGCGACCGCACGAGGACCAGGCCCGGGCCCGTGGCGAGGCGGAGCTTGCGGCGCAGATTGCCGAGAGGCTGCAGCGAGCGGGGCTCGCTCCGCCAATCCCGAGTGCCATCGTGACGGATCCGGTAACGAAACGCGCGGTCGACCGTTTGTTGCGCGAAGGTGTCGTGGTGCGCGCCGTCGACCGTGCCAAGGGCAAGGAGATCCTGTTTCATCGGGACGCAATCGAAGATGCCCAGCGCCAGCTGGCGCCTTTACTCGAGCGTGCTCCCGGTATGCTCGTGACCGAAGTGGGGGCGGCACTCGGCATCTCACGCAAGTACAGCATGCCGCTCCTCGACCATCTGGACACGATTCGGTTCACCCGCCGCATCAAGGACCGGCGGGTGCGTGGGGGAGCATCTATAGTGGATGGTCAAAACGAAAGAGGTCGTCGGGAATGAGGCCGCTGAAGAACATCTGTGAAGTCGCGGTGATCGGCGGCGGACTCGCCGGGCTTTCCGCTGCCCGTCACGCCGTGCGCCTAGGGCGCTTGGTGACGCTATTCGAGGGCAGCGGGATGTATGGTGGGATCGTTGCCACGGTCGGTGAGATCGACGGCCTCCCCATGCCCGGGAAATTCTCCGGCCAGGATCTGGCCATCCATCTCTTGGAGGAAGCGCGCAAGTCCGCCGTCCAGGTCGTCGAGACCGGCGTGGCGAGAATCGAGTTGGACACGCGCCTCACCCTGACGGACCAGGAAAACAGAACCTTCCATCCAAATGCGATCATCGTTGCGTCGGGTGCGACGCTGCGCAAACTGGGCGTTCCCGGCGAAGAGGAATTGTACGGCCGCGGCGTATCGCGATGCGCGACGTGCGATGGCGGATTTTTTCGCGGCGAGGATGTCGTTGTCGTCGGTGGCGGTGACGGCGCGGTCCACGAGGCGCTGGTGCTCGCCAAGACCAGCCGGCGCGTGATCATGGTGTGCCGAAGTCCGCTGAAAGCGAAACGCGACTACATAGACAAGCTCGCCGCACGGGAGAACGTCAGTTTCGTCTGGGATAGCGAGGTCAGCGCAATTCTCGGCGATGACGTCGTTCGCGGCGTTCGCCTGCGCAATGTGAAGAACGGCACGAGTTCGGATGTCCAATGCGCGGGGCTGTTTCCGTTCATTGGCGGGGTGCCGAACACCGATTTCGTTCCCGCGTTGCTGCTTACGGCGACGGGACACATCAAGACGAGTCCGGTTTTTGCAACCTCGGACTCTCGCGTGCTTGCGGTTGGTGCGGTTCGCGCGGATTACGGTGGAAATATCGTCCAGGCAATGGCAGAAGGAGTCGGAGCAGCAGAGGCGGCCGCCCGGCTGCTGTTGCATTGATTGCCGTGTGGGGGTGCGCTATCGTCGATCAGCACAGTGCACTGAAAGTTTGCATGGTTCGGAGGAGTTTGCGATGACCAAAAAATCCAGCGGCAATGGACTTTATGAAGTCGTTTGGCCCTGTGGGGAACGAAAGCAGGCGCAGCGCCCGCTGGCCAAGCGGCTCGACACGCTCAATGGAAAGACCATCGCGCAACTTTGGGACTTTCTTTTCTTCGGCGACGAGGTTTTTGCCGTTCTCGAACAGAAACTTCGTGAGCGGTTTCCCGGCGTGAAATTCGTCAGCTGGCGCGAATTCGGCTCTACCCATGCCGTGAACGAAAAGGAATTGCTCGCCTCGCTGCCGCAGCGGTTCAAGGAACTGGGAGTGGATGCCGCCATCTCATCGATGGCCTGCTGAGGCAGTTGCACGCCCGCCGTGTTGCGGGCCAGTGAAGCGTGTGAACGAGCCGGTTTTCCGACTTCGTCGCTGGTCTGCGAGGGATTCCTTGGCCAGGCGGCCGCCACGTCGGTGGGCATGGGCATGCCCAATCTGCCTGCGGCGATGATACCCGGCCATCCCGGTACCCAGAGCCTAGAGGAGCTGCGGGCGAACGTGCGGAACGTCACGGTGCAGCAGGTGATCGACAATCTGCTGATGCAACCGGTGGAGACCGAACTGGCCGCAGAACCTGCCGCTCGCGATATCGTGTTGCGGGGCACGTTCGAGGACGTCAATGCACATTTCTACGAGCGTGAATGGAGCGATGGGTTGCCGATCGTTCCGCCGACCATCGAGAAGATCGAGGAGTTTCTCAGTTTCACGCACCGTGATCCGGAGGAATCCTTGGGCATTCTCAAGCCGGCAAGTCGAGCCGCGACCATCTGGGCCGTCGCCGTCAACGGCGTAATGGCGGGTTGCCGTCCGGAGTACATGCCGATTCTGGTTGCGCTTGCTGAAGCCATGGCGGATCCCGTCTATGGTGTCGAACACAGCGGCAACACGCCGGGGTCCGAGACGCTGATCATCCTCAATGGGCCCATCATCAAGGATCTCAACTTCAACTACACACAGGGCGTGCTGCGCGACGGCTTCATGCCGAACACATCGGTCGGCCGTTTCTGGCGGCTTGCACTGCGCAACATGGCCGGCTTCCTCCTGCACAAGACCGACAAGGGCACTTTCGGGAATACGTTCCGTGTCGTTCTCGCTGAGAACGAAGACGCCCTCACCAAGATCGGTTGGCCGCCGAACAGCGCCGACATGGGGTTTGCGGCGGGCGACAACACCGTCACCATTTCCCGGTTCACCGGCGGTGGCGTCATCGTCTCCGTCACCGGCAGCACGCCGGAGGAAATGATGCCCTACATCGCGGACAGTGTTGCCAAGGAAACCGGCTGGGAAATCGTCTTCACCGTGGGCGGACTGACCTACGGGACACTGCGTCCGGCGCTGATACTCAGCCCCATCCTTGCGGAAACGATTGCGCGCGCCGGTTGGACCAAGCACGACGTCAAGCGCTTCCTGTTCGACCATGCGCGTCTGCCCGCATGGCGCGTTGAAGCCTGGACCGAGAAGTGGGCGGACTTCCCGATCGACTCGCTGAAACAGCAGGTCAATTTCGGACGCCTTCCGAAGGCTTTCCATGAATCGGATGATCCGAACCGGCTGGTGCCGATCGTGTTCGAACCCGAAGACTTCATGGTCCTTGTGTCCGGCGACCCCTTGCGGACGAACGCCTACGCCTTCGCCCACAATGGCTATCTCGGCTTCCCGACGGCTAAGAAGATATATTTGCCGAAGGACTGGACGCAACGAATGCGCAAGATACGGAAGTAGGCGCCGCGACGCCGTGCCGATGGCGGAAGCGGATGGGAATCGAACCCACCGCCCGCTGTTCGCGAGCCACTGGTTTTGAGGACCAAGGAAGCCACCAGGCTTCAGTCGCTTCCGCAATTAGCCTTACAGTAACCGGTCGGGTGCCACGGCGGGGAATATTTCCACAGTGTGGATCCGCGCGACCACGGATGCAGCCTACTGACGGGACGCTCCCCTCCATCCCGCTCACGAAGTCCAGGGTACCGGATCTTCGTAGAGCATCATCTCGGGTTGGCCGGCGTGGCACTCCCCTCCTTGGCCATCCCGAAACTGTAGCGAAGATGGTCGATGTGGCCCGAAGGGACCACCGCAAAGATTTCGGAAGCACTCGCGCTTCTGATGGCATCGATCTGCGCGGCCACCTCTTCGATGGTCCAGGCAGGACGGTAGACGCCCGGTGTCTCGGCAACATAGGCCCTCGCTACACGCCCGGCCGCGGAAATCAGCATTTCGCCCGTGACCGGGCAGGACTCATGCGCCAGCCAGCCCACCGCAGGCGCCACCATTTCCGGAGGCATGGGCGGGAAGGCGGAGATATCGACACCCTCGGACATGCGCGTGACGGCCGCAGGAAGGATGACGTTGCTCTTCACATTGTGTTCCGCGCCTTCCAACGCGGCGACATTGGACAAGCCGATGGTGCCGGCCTTGGCCACGCTGTAATTCGCATTCTTGTAATTCCCATACAAACCGTTGATCGACGAAGTCAGTACGATGCGCCCGTAGCCGGCCTTGCACATCAATGGAAAGGCTGGGCGCACGACATGGAACGCTCCGCGCAGATGAACGTCGAGGACGAGCTCGAAGTCCTCATAGGTCATCTCTGCAAGGGGGGCGCGGCGCACGACGCCGGCATTGTGGATGAGAATGTCGATCCGCCCGAAACGGTCCAGCGCCGCGGCGATAATCGCCTTGCCGCCTTCCGGGGTAGCCACAGACTCGGTGCAAGCGACCGCCTCGCCGCCCGCGGCCTTGATCTCCTGCACCACTTCTTGCGCAGGACCGGCATCGATTCCGTCGCCCTTCAAGCTGGCACCCGGATCGTTGACGACGATCTTTGCCCCCCGCGAGGCGAGCAGCAAAGCATAGGCGCGACCCAACCCTCTTCCCGCACCGGTGATGACGGCTACACGATCGTCGAATCTGAGTTCTGGCATCGGGTGATCCTCTCCGTCGTCGTGACAAGAAACTGAGCGCAAGGAGCCTAGGCCACGACCTTGGAGGCTCGCAACTCGCGAATCTGTTCGGGTGTCAGATCAAGAATCTCCCGCAAGATCTCATCGGTGTGCTGTCCAAGGACCGGCGGTGCGGCCGGAACCGGTTGAGTGTCGCCCGGGAACTTGATGGACCGGTTGATGATCGGGATTTTCCCAAGGACTTGATGATCCGTCTCCACCACCATTTCCCGCGCCACGGACTGAGCTTGCGAAAGCGCCTCCCGGATTCCCAAGATCGGCGCATGCGGAACCTGATGTCGGGTGAACAGGTCCACCAATTCGTCAATGGACTTATCGCAAGTGACTCCGGAGATCCGCTCATTTACCAAGCCGCGAACGTCACGGCGTTTCACCAGGGTATCGAACCGTGAATCCTCGATCCAGTCGTCCATTCCCAGGGCCCGGCAAATATTCGCCCAGAAGCCGTTCGTCAGGCAGGCAATGACGATTGACCCGTCCTTGGCTGGAAATACCCCGTACGGAACGAGGTTCGGATGCTGCGACCCTTGGGGCTTCGGATCCTCGCCGGTGAAAAATGCCAGTTGGGGTAGATAGGCGAGCATGCCGATCAGCCCGTCAAACAGGCTGATGTCAATCAGGCGTCCGCGCCCCGTGACACTGCGCTCATACAACGCCGCAAGAATACCCATCGGGCCGGTAACCCCGCCCACCAGATCGCCCAGCGGAATCCCCAATTTCGTAGGCGGGCGGTCAGGTTCGCCATTGACGCTCAGCGCACCCGACAGGGCCTGCATCACGATGTCAAACGACGGGCGGTCGCGCAGCGGGCCGGTCATTCCGAAGCCCGAGATCGCGCAATAGATCAGCCGCGGATTGACGGCAGAAAGAATCTCATACCCCAGGCCCAGCCGGTCCATGACACCCGGCCGATAGTTCTCGAGCAGAATGTCGCATTTCACCGCAAGATCTTTGACCAGCGCCACGCCGGCGCCGCTTTTCAAATCCACGACGATGCTTTTTTTGCCGCGGTTCACGCTCAGAAAATAATGGCTCTCGCCTTCGCGGAACGGTGGAAAAGATCGGGTCTCGTCCCCGCTTCCCGGAGGCTCGATCTTCAACACCTCTGCGCCGAGATCGGCCAAAGCCAGGGAAGCCGCGGGTCCTGCCAATACACGCGTGAAGTCCAGAACACGAATTCCCTGCAGGGGGCCGGCCCAGGCCGGAGCAACTCTTTTATGCATATGCGCCATTGTGACGCATTGCGTGACCGCACCGCCAGCAGCCCGCGCATTGCGCTGCGCAGTCCCTGCTGCGCGCAAGCCCTGGGCGGCCTTCCGTAGCCACCCGTTCGAGGCAGGCGTCTCACTCATGGTCGCCTGCGTAGCGCATGCGTTGCGCCCCTTGCGGAGCGCGCCTGGCTAGGCGCGGCTGGGCAATTCCACGATCGATGCGCCGGTCGCGGACAGTTCGTCGCGATGTGTGCGGGCCTTCTGGCTGATTTCCACCAGATGCTTGCCCTGCTCCACAAATTTGCGGCTGACGACACCGTCGATGAACAGGGCGTCGCCGTCAGGATTGTGGCGCCGGACCTGGCACTTGGTCTTCTGTAGAAAGCCATCATCGCCCATCCAATTGGTGACATGGTGCGTCAGCCAGGAGCAGCGCTCAGGGCCGTAGTCATACGCGCCCGGCGCGCCGACCTCGAGCGCGAAGGCCTCGTCCCAATGAACACGCTCCGGACAATCCGGCACGTTGAAACGGTTCCTTATCCCTAAGCCCGGGTGCTTCGATTGCATCTTCCAGGCGAGCTTGTTGGCGCGGATGTAGAGACCGCCCCAGCCCTGCGCGTAGCAAATGAAGCCGGTGACCGTCATCGGGCCCTTCATCATGCGCGGCAGCGCCTCGCCCTCCTTCACGTCTTCCCAATATCGCGGGGTCGCGCCGCGAATTCTCTCCGCCTCATAGACCTTGGAGAATTCGGCCAGCTGTTGCTCCGTGTACGGCTCGACCCGGCCGCGGGCCTCGGTGTATTTCGTGCCGCGCTCGCGAGCCTCGTCGCGATCGGTCCGGAAGACCCAGGAATCGGCCTCCGCCACCTTGTCGCCGTGCTGGTTGAAGAAATCCACGTGATAGATTTGCTGGAAGCTGCGGCCGGCAAAACGGGTCTGGTGCTCGACCAGGTCCTTGAGGTGAGCCTCGGTCGTGATCACATCGTTACGCAGGACCGGTTTGTGCCACGTCCAATCCGCGCCCGCCCACATGGCATGAACGCCCGAGAGACCGCCGCAATAGCCCGATATGATGCGATTGGTTGAAAAGAGGAAGCTCGGCAACGCCACGAGGGTCCCGTACTTGGTCTTCTCGGCATAGGCCGGGTCGGTCCACAGCGGGTTATCGTCGCCGATACCGTGGGCATAGTGGCGGATGGCGTCACGGGTCGCCTCGTGGTTCCAAGGCTCCAACGTATCGGTGATCTTGACGCCGATTCGCTGGCGAAGGTCGTTCAAACCCTCTTCCGTGATTTTGGGGAAGCGGTTGGCGGTGGCTTTAGCGGGGGTCGACATGCGGTTTCTCCTGGATTTGTTCAGTTGCGGGTCGCGGCTGCAGTTTCGCGGTCGCGTAGCACCTTGCGGTTGACTTTTCCCGCCGGCGTCTTGGGAATCTCACCCACAAACGCGACGTGACGCGGGAATTCGTGCTGGCTTAAGCGTTCGCGTGTGAAGGTCTTCAGCTCGTCGATATACTCGTCGCTGGGCGGGCGGTTGGTGACGATGAAGGCCTTGGCGACCTGGCCGCGCGTCGCATCCGGCACGGCGATGACGGCTGCTTCTCTCACATCCGGATGCTTGAGCAGGGTGTTCTCGATCTCAACCGCGCTCATGGTCCAACCGGCCGAGATGATCACGTCGTCGGCCCGGCCAGCATGATAGAAATAACCATCTTCGTCGATCTTCGCGAGGTCTTTGGTGGTCTCCCACCGGTCGCGCCGCCACAGCATGAGTTCGCCGACGACGCCCGGCTCCATCGCGGTACCATCCGGCTTCTGCACCTCGAGCTTCAAGCCGGGCACCGGTTTACCCAACGAGCCCGGCTTGACGACGAAGTCGCTGGCACCGGGGTAGTTGACCAGCACCACGCCGATCTCGGTGGTGCCATACATGCTGCAGGCCGGTACGTGGAAGGTCTGGTCGATGAATTCCAGCGTCGCCGGATCGATGGGCTCGCCGGTATAGGACAGCTTCTTGATCGAGAAGACGAAGTCCGACGCTTTCCCCGAATTCTTCATCATCCGGTAATGGGTGGCCGCCGCCGACATATTCGTGATCTTGTAGTCTTGGAGCGCCTTCATCAGACGCACCGCGTCGAAACGGCCGGCGAAAGTGCCGGTGGAAACGCCCAGCGCCAGCGGGGCCAGCGTCCCATGCCAGAGGCCGTGTCCCCAGGCGGGCGAGGAAGGACAGAAAAATTCGTCGCCCGGTCGGATCCCGGTGCCGTACAGCGCAGCAAACATCAGTGTCACCAGCGTGCGATGCGAGTGCTTCACCGCCGCCGGCAATTCGCGTGTGGTGCCGGAGGTATACTGGAACGCCGCCAAATCGTCGGCACGCGTCGCCGATTTGTAGGTATTCGGAAAGCTCGCCATCTCATCCAGCAGCCCGGCATCGGCCACGACGACGCGGAGCCCTTCGATTTGATTGGCGATTTCCAGCTTTTCCGCATTGGTAATCAGCAGCTTCGGCTTGCAGTCGTCGACTCGCAGCCGCAAACCGTCGAGCCCGAAGAGCGTGAACAGCGGCACACTGATCGCCCCCATCATCATCGCGCCGAATAGACTGAGATAGAAAGGCAGCGACGGCTCCAGCAGGAAGGCGATGCGATCTCCCGGCTCAATGCCGTTCTCCACCAGCCAATGAGCAAAGCGCGAGGAACCGGCGGCGATCTCATCGAAACTTAAGGCCGTGTCCGTTCCGTCAGCATGTGCAATGCGCACCGCCGTGCGGCCCGATCCATCAGCGTGTCGGCTGACGCACTCGTGGGCGATATTGAAGTACTCGCGATCACCGTCGAAGAGTTCCCAGAGCGCCCCTGAATCGGCGAACTTCTGAGCATCAGCATAGCGGGTGTATTCGGTGAGTTTTGCCATTGGTCCCACAGCGCGTTGCACAAAGCTGCCTTGAAATTCGCAGCCTGATTCGGAATGGCAGCAATTTGCCACAATCCGTCGGCCATTGCAAATATCGAATTTGCATTTCATATGTGCAACATGTATCTTGACGCTCCATGATGCACCGGTACATCCAGTGACCGAACACCGGCAACGCCGCCCGCGACCGGACCGCGACCTCGCGCGGGCCGTAGAGTCGAGCAAAGCGCCCGCCATTTCACGCGCGGCGGCGGTTTTGCGCTTGCTCGGGAAAAGCGACACGCCGCTCGGCGTGCAATCCATCGCTCGGGAACTCGGACTGGTGCCGAGCACCTGCCTCCACGTGCTTCGAGCCTTGGTTGCCGAAGAGTTCGTTTTCTTCGATCCCGACACCAAGCACTATTCCCTGGAGGCGGGCGTTCTCACGCTCGCGCGGCACTGGCTGAGGCGCGACCGGTTCACCGATCTGGCGCAGCCGGTGCTGGATCGCATCAGCCAGGCCTTCGATGTGACGGTACTCGGAGTGCATATCGTCGGACTCGACCACATCATCGTCGTGGCATTGTCCCAGACAGAGCACAATTTCCAGCTGAGCACGCAGATCGGCAGCCGCTTTCCTGCGCTGATCAGCGCGACCGGACGATGCATCGCGGCATTTGGAGATCACTCCGAAGCGGAGCTCGCAGCCCGCTTCAAGACGCTGCGCTGGGATGAGCCGCCGTCGCTCGATGAATGGAAAGCGCAAGTCAGCCAGACCCGACTCCAGGGGTTTGCCGTCGACGCCGGCAACTACATTTCCGGCGTCACGGTGATCGCGGCACCCGTATGGAGGACTCGTGCAAAGCTGAGCCATGCACTTGTGGCAATCGGAATAGGCAGCGCCCTGAAGCGAGCCGGACTTCCGGCACTCCAGGACGCCCTCCTCTCCGCCGCGACGGTCCTGTCGAACCAACTCTGCGGCGAATAGTCCCGGTCCAGTTGAAGGACCGCTATTGGGCAGCCTTGTCAGGCGCGTAGCCGAGGAGCGACTTGATCTCCAGGTATTCGTGGAATCCGAACTCGCCCCACTCGCGTCCGTTGCCGCTCTTTTTGTAGCCGCCGAACGCCGCCTGGAAATCGAAGCCGTCGTTGATCGACACCCAGCCCGCGCGGATCCGGCGGGCGACTGCGCGAACCTTTTCAAGATCCGCTCCCGCAACATTTCCGGCCAGGCCGAAGCTCGTATCGTTGGCGATCGTGATGGCGTCTTCCACGCTGTCGTAGCCGAGAATCGCCAGCACCGGCCCGAAGATCTCCTCGCGCGCAATCGTCATGTCATTGGTGACATCGGCAAACACGGTGGGCTTCACGAACCATCCTTTGTTCAGCCCTTCCGGTCGGCCTGGTCCACCGGCGACCAGGGTGGCGCCATCACCAATGCCCTTCTGGATATATTCCTGGATCGAGTTGAACTGGGATTTCGAGACAACCGGCCCCATTGCGAAATTGCCGCCGGGGTCGCCGACCGTTACCGATGCAGCGGCTTCCCGGGCGATGGAGATGGCTTCCATCATACGAGCCTTCGGCACGAGCATGCGCGAGGTTGCACTGCAAGTCTGGCCGGAATTGACCATCATCCCGGCGACACCCTTGCCGACGTTCGTGGCGAAATCAGCATCATCGAGAATGACGTTCGGGCTCTTGCCACCCAGCTCCTGGCATACCCGCTTGACGGTCGAGGCGGCGCTCTTGGCGATTTCAACGCCCGCGGGCTCCGAACCGGTGAACGAAATCATGTCTATATCGGGATGGCTGGACATCGCCGCACCGACGACGGAACCTTTGCCCTGGATCAGATTAAACACCCCGGCGGGCACGCCCGCGGCATGCAAAATCTCGGCAAAGACCTGGGCCGAGAAGTGCGACTCTTGTGACGGCTTGAGCACCATGGTGCAGCCGGTCGCGAGCGCGGGGAACACCTTCACGGTGACCTGGTTGATCGGCCAGTTCCACGGCGTGATCATGCCGCAGACGCCGATCGGCTCTTTCACGATCAGCGTCGCGCCGCGCTGTTCCTCGAACTTGAAGTTCTTCAACACCTCGATGGCGGTATTGAGATGGCCGGCCCCAAGTCCCACCTGAAAGCCGCCCGCGAGCCCCTTCGGCGCGCCCATCTCTTCGGTGATTGCCGCAGCGAGATCGCCGGAACGCTTTTGGTATTCCTCGAGGATGCGTTGCAGGACTTTGAGACGCTCCTCGCGGCTGGTCCCCGACCAGCCGGCGAAAGCCTTGCGAGCGGCCCTTACAGCCTTGTCGACGTCGGCCGCCGACCCGAGCGCAATCGTGCCGGAAACCTCCTCGGTCGCGGGGTTTACGGCGTTCACCGTCCGGAACTCGACCGGATCGACCCACTTGCCGTCGATATAGAATTTCAGACATTCGCGCATGGCTTGAGTACCTTCTCTTTGGAGTGCTTTACGGGAGTGCTTTACGAGCCACCACGTGAGCCCTCGGCTTATTGCGTTCCCTCGGCGTACCAGGTCCGAAACTCGTCATAGCTCGGCATTTCTTCCGAATTCACCTTCGGGTCGATCGGGATGTGAATGACGCCCGGCTTGCCGCTGGCATAAGCCCGCTTGATCGCCGGCCCGATCTCCTCCTCGCGGTCGACATATTCGCCGTGGCAGCCGAAGCCCTCGGCGACCTTGTCGAGCCGCACCTCCTTGCTCCAGTGCACTCCGGTTTCCAATGAGCCCTGGCCGAAGGTGCGCTTGTAGACGCCCACCTCGAGGCCCCACTGGTAGTCGACACCCACGACGCAGACCAGCGGCAGCTTCAGGCGGACGGCGGTCTCAAGCTCCGCGATATGGAACATGAAGGATGAGTCGCTGGTCAGCAGCATCACCGGCCGCTTCCTGCCGTCCGCCACCGAGGCGCCCACGGCGTACGGCAGACCCGTGCCGATGTGGCCGAAATTCTGGTTCCAGATGACATCGTGCGGTTTGCACTGCGAATAGGTCCACTGGAAGATGACCGTCGCGCCGCCGTCGCGCACCATGATCCCGTCCGTCGGGAACGCCTTGGTCGCTTCGACCACGAAACGCGCAGTGTGCATCGGCTTCTTGCCGGAGGGAGCCGTTTCCGCCAAGTTCGCGAGGCGGGCCGCATCCTCTTTGATCCAGCGGTCGAGGTCGGCCGAAGGCTTGCGCGGCGAATCCTTGAGCGCCGCAACCAACTGCGGGACGATGGCCCGCACGTCGCCCACCAGCGGCACGTCGATCTGACGGTTCACGCCGATCGCCAGCGGGTTGCGCTCGACGTAGACCCACTTGCGGTTGGCGGCATTCTCAACCCAGTGCCGTGTCTGACCATAGTGGACCGGCTCGCCGAGTTCGGTGCCGAGGGCAATGCAAAGATCGGACTTCACCACCGCCTCGATCGCGGAGCGCGAGAAGCCATAGGGGAAGGTGCGATCCTCGACACCCTTGATGAACGAGGTGCCGCCGGACGTCTGGATGATCGGGCATCCCAGTAGCTTCGCGAGAGCCGCGACGGATTCCTGCGCGCGCGATGTATGCACGCCGTGACCCACCAGCAGGATGGGGTTCTGCGCCGCGCGGGCCAGCTTCACGGCCTCGGCGATCTCCGCCGCACCTGCGCTCTGATTGACGAGACGGTAGGCCGACGGCGCACGCACTGCAGGCACGTCGAGCTCTTCCTGGATCACATGCGACGGATATTCGATGTATGCCGGTCCGGGCGTACCGGACATCGCCTGACGCAGTGCCTCGCGGACGATCTCGTCCGTCTGGATCGCATATTCGATCGATGCGCTGTACTTCACCGACGGCGCCACGAGGGCCGCTTGCTGAACGAACTGGATACGGCCGCGGCGCACGCGCTGCTCGGTGATGCGCGCCCGCTGGCCGCCCAAGAAAATGACCGGCGAGTTTTCAACCTTGGCGCACATGATCGCCGGGGCCAAGTTGGCGATACCCGGGCCCAAGGTACCGATGGCCAGGGCGGGCTTGCCCGTCATGCGCGACACCGCCTCAGCCATGAAGCCTGCGGCCGCCTCGTGATGGGGAGAAACCACCTGCCAGCCGCGCTTCTCCGCAGTCAGGAACAAGTGAACGAAGTTCGGGTCCGGAATGCCGAACAGCGTGTTGATCCCCTCCGCCTCGAACAGGTCCAGGATGCGTTCATACACTTTTACGGACATGAGTTCGCCTTATTGTGTTGCACAGAAGTATCTCAACCTCGCGGCAGGGATTTCCCCCACCCCGCCGCACCAAATCGTAATCTCGTCTACTTGAGCAGGCGCGGCGCACCGGTGCCCATATACTTGGCCAGGTTGCGGTGGAAGTTGGTGATCTTGCGCTCTTGGTGCGGATTGGGCTGGGGGCCGCGAAAGCCGCGCGATTTCATGCCCTTCTGAACAGAGGCCATGTTCGAGTAGTCCTGCGCCAACACCGAGCCCCACTTCTCCGCGGTCGGTTCCGCATAGACCCATTCGGTCTTCGGTTCCTGCCCGTCCGGAAAACGCTCGATCGCGTAGGATTCGAAGATGCACTGGCTGGGATCGTCGCCATAGGGCCGGGCGCGGTAGCACAGGGCAAAGGTGATTCCCTGCAGGACCGCCATGTTCGGGAAGATGTGCCAGGCAAGGCCGGCTTCGGACAGCTGTTCCTCATTGATCGTCGGCCAACTCACGCCGCGCGCGGCATCGTCGGCCTTCGCCGAAGCGAACCAGTGTTTCATCACCGCCTGAGGCGCAGTGCCTTCCGGCAGCTCATCGACCAGGCGCTTCGCCGCATTGACCAGCGTCTCGGTCGTGCTGGCATAGTTCACCGTGGTATAGATTTCGTTCTGCAGCTCATAGATCGAAACGCGGGCGTCGCTGCCCTTGCCGGCCCGCGTGATGGTGCTGCTCGACTTCATCTTCAGTGCCGGATCGCGCTCGTCGAAACCGCTGACGCCGTGCAGTCCGTACGCCTTGCTGTAGGCGTAATATTCGCCGTATTTCAGCAGCTGCGGATGCGTGCCCTGCACATGATAGGGCTCCATGAAGGCTTCGAGCGCCGTCTTCCAGTTGCTGGGGTAGATCACCCACTGACGCCACTTGTAGCGCATTTTCGCGAACTCGAAGGGATCGAGAATGCCGGCGGCCGGCTCCAGGAATTCGCGCAGCGACACGCAGTGGGGATCCATGTTGATGTAGATCCAGCCGCCCCAGGTGTCGACATTGACCGCGGAGAGCGAAGTGCGTTCTTCATTGAGAGCGCCCTTCCAGTCCTGCGGGTCGAGAACGAAGGTGTTCTTGCCCTCCACGTTGTACGTCCAGCCATGGAAGCCGCAGACGAACCGCTGCTTCTTGCCGCAGGCGCGATTCTCGCCGGCGGGCGTGTCGATGAGGCGACGGCCGCGATGCGGGCACACATTGTGGAACGCCTTGAGGCTGTCGGCCGCGCAACGGACGATCAGGATCGAGTCGGCGCCGATTTCGTAGGTGATGTAATTGCCGACCTCGGGGACCTCCTCGACGCGGCCGGCCATCTGCCACACCTTGGCCCACAGCCGGTCGGCTTCCGCCTTCGCATATTCCGGGGAAATGAAGGCTTCGACGGAATAGGTCAGCGGTTCCGACAGATCTTCAACCGCAATATTGGTCGATTTGTTCATGGCGTTGATACTGGTCGGCGTGCTCATGTCGCTCTCCTGACAAATCGCATCAAGGGAACCGGTCCGCGAATCCATCATCAGTTCCATCCACCGATCATCACGCGAGGGCAAGGCCCTGCAAATTGTCCTTGTTCCGCCACTCTTGGAGGAACTGCTGAAAAGCAGCCCATCCGGGACCATAAGATCGGAACAGAGCCCAAGGTGCTTTCACTTGGCCCTCATTGGTGAAATAGCCGGGCGTGCATTCGCGCTGGAACTGGGAGCTGTCGAACATTACATCTTCGAAGTGCTTGACGTACGCGTCCTGCGCTTCCTCGGTCGGCTCGACGGCTTTGATACCGCGCTTCAGCGCCTCGCTGATCACATAGGCAATGTGATAGCCCTGGCGTCCAAACTGCTCGGTGGTGCTGGCGTTCAGACCGCCCTGGATATACCCAATGTAGAACTGATTCGGGAATCCGTGTGTCATCACGCCGTGGAGCGTCTTCGGACCGTTGGCCCAATGCTGGTAGATTGACTTGCCACCCCGGCCTTCGATCACGCTGATCCCCCAGCGCCGATCCAAGTCGCTCGTGACCTCGAAGCCGCTGGCAAAGATGATGCAATCAACCGCATATTCGACGCCGCCCTCGACAAAACCCGTCTCGTTCATGCGCTCGAGGCCCTTGGTGCCCGAAACGTCGATGAGCTTTACGTTGGGACGGTTGAAGGTCGGATAGAAATCGTCGTTCGACAGGGGACGCTTGCAAAGAAAGCGGTACCACGGTTTCAATGCTTCTGCCGTTTGCGGATCTTTTACGATGGATGCGGCGCGCTGTCGCAGCCGCTCCATGACCCGGTAATCGACGACTTCCCGCCGCGCCATGACCTCCTGAAACGACAGCTGAGGCCAGCCCAGGGCTTCCAATTCGGCGGATAGGTTGCGACTGATCTCGGTCCAGATGTCGCAGACCAGGTCGGGCTCACCCGGCTTGAAGAATTCCATCGCGGCGCGGTGAAAATTGGCTTGCCGTTCCTCCTGCCAGCCGGGCTCCAAGGTCTTCACCCACTCGGGATCGGTGGGTGGATTGGGGCGCTCATCCACGGTAGAAGGCGTGCGCTGCACAACGTAGAGTTGCTCGGCATAGCGGCCAAGATAGGGGACCGCCTGGATGGCGGTCGCACCCGTTCCGATGATCGCCACGCGTTTGTCGGCCAGCTTGTCGAGGACCGGATTCTTCCGGGTTCCACCGGTATAGGCATAGTCCCAGCGCGCCGAGTGGAACATCTTCCCCTTGAAGTCCCCGATGCCGGGGATGCCAGGCAGCTTGGGTATATTCAGGAGACCATTGGCCATGATCACGAAGCGGGCGCGGATTTCGTCGCCGCGGTTCGTACCGACTCGCCAGCGGCTGATCTTCTCGTCCCAGCGCATTCCGGTGACCCGGGTATGGAACAGCGCCTTGTCGTAAAAACCGAACCTCTTTCCGATCTGCTGGCAATACTCGTAAATTTCCCACCCGTCCGAGAATTTCTTCGACGGCATGAAGCCCGTTTCTTCGAGCAGCGGCAGGTAGCAATAGGCATCGTTATCGCACTGGAGGCCAGGGTAGCGGTTCCAATACCACACCCCGCCGAAGTCGCCGGCGTGATCGATGTTGCGAACGTTGGTGACGCCGGCCTGCTTCAGGTGGTACGCGGCAAGAATGCCAGACCAGCCGGCTCCCAGGATCGCGACGTCGAGGTCCTCCGAGATGGAATCGCGGGGCAGCACCGGCATGTGCGGATCGGACTCGTAATTGTCCGCAAACTCGCCGACCGGTCGCACGTATTGCTTCTGGCCTTCGCTGCGAAGGCGCTTGTCGCGCTCGTGAAGGTATTTTTCCCTCAGCGAACGGATATCGATGTCGTCAGGCGTGTGTGTCGGCGCGCACTTCATATCATATCCACAATACGGTAAAGTCATGATAGCCATAATCAACGATGTTGTCTACTAGCGCCATATCGCAGCGGCCGGACGGCGCCTGAGCTAATGCGCTTATTTTTCTAAGTTTATTCTCCCGCCGAGAGAGGGACTCATATTCGCTACAGCTTCGCGATGGCCGTCAAAGGCAAGGGCGGCTCGTAATGACCAAGGGGGCATATCAGAACTTCACGCCGAGCGAGACGCCGTAAGTCGCCGGCGAACTCCACACGCTGCCGATGCCGATCGTGTTGTACAGCACCTGCGTCTGATAGCGCTTGTCGGTCAGGTTGTCGCCGAAGATGGCGACGGTGTAGTGCTGGCTCGGATCGACCCACTGCAATCTGAGGGACAACAGCGCGTAGCCGCCTTGCTCGAACTGCTGTTCTGGATCGAAGAAGAACGAGGACGTGTAATAGAGATTCCCCGACAGCGTGAAGTCGCCGACATTCGTCGTCGGCACACGGTAGCTTGCGCCCACGTTGGCCGTGTAGTCCGGCGAGCGCTGCATATGATCGCCGCCGGCGTCGACCGTCGTCTCGACGATGGATCCGGGACCCGCCGCGCAGAAAGTCGACGACGGGAAGCCCGCCGCCGGATCGCAATAGCCATAGAAGGGTGCGTTGGGAAACGACCGGTAGCGTGCACGAGTCCAGGTGGCACCGGCATTGAGGTTTAGATTGGCATCCACGCTGTACCGAATCTGACCCTCGATTCCGTAAATCCGCGCGCTCGCCGCATTGGTGATCTGCGCCGCACCGGCTTGGAAGCTCGACACTTGCAGATTCTTGTAGTTGTAGAGAAAGCTCGCCAGGTCCACGGCCCAGCTGCTTCTCTGGTACTTGTAGCCGATTTCGAAGGCGTCGTTGGTTTCGGGTGCGACCGGCTTTTGCGAATCGCCGCCCACGTTCAAAATGCCGGCCTTGTAGCCGCGCGCGTAGGAGGCATAGATGCTCGACGGCTCCGTCGGCTTGTAGCGCACCACGACACGCGGCGTGACGCTGTTATGCGTCAGGTCATGCACGGGAATGCGCGTGCCCGAAACTTCCGTGCCCGGGGGAGGAACATACGGAACATTCTGACCATTCGGGCCGGTATAGCCCGTAAAGGGGGTGAATTCATTGGTGATGAAATAGGCACTGTTCACGATGTCGTGGCTGTAGCGGCCGCCCAGCGTCAGGAAGAGCTTGTCCGGCGCAAGCGCATAGGTGAGATCGGCAAAGGCGGCATAGGATTTGGTTGCGGTGCTCGAACCGCCGAACGGGATAAAGCCGGCAGTTGGCATCCCAAAGCCCGGTATGATCCCAGAGGCTTGAATATCGGACCAATTGTCGATGTTCGAAAAGTAGTCGGCCCCGGCGGTCCACTGCAGGGGCGATCCCGGCTTCGAGTTCAGCAGAAACTCCTGCGAGAACGTCTCGTCCCAGACGTTGACGAGAATGTTGAACAGCGGAACGGCGGTCGCATCCAGATCGCCGTGATAAGGCGTACGGTCGTAGCGATATTGCGTATAGGACGTCAGGTCAGCGGAGACAAGATCGGCCTTGACCGTTGCCTGTACCGTATCGGACTTGGCGGAAAATTCCACCGGCGCATTGAGCGCCACGCGGCCGGGCGCGCTCGCAAAGGTGCCCGCCGGCGCGTTCAGATTGACGAGCGCAACCCCCGCAGAACTCGTCTTGCCGTAGCTCGCCTGCGGGTTCGCCACGGTACTGAAGAAGCCGGTCTGGCCAGAACCATCGACATAGGCGTTGACCAGTTGGGTGGTCGGGTCATTCACATACGCGTGCGTGTAGCGCAGCAGCACCGAGACAGAATCGGACAGCTCGGCCTTCAGGCCGGTACGCACCGACCAATCGTCATACTTGCCGACCTTGTCGTTGCCGTCGGTGACGCTGCTGAAATAGCTGTCGCTGCGCCTGTAGAGACCTTCGATGTCGAACGCCACATTCTGACGGAGTCCGGTCGTGCCGTAGGCCTGCAGCGTCTCGGTGTTGAACCGACCGTAAGTGATCTTCGCCTGGGCCGAGGTCGTGGTGCTCGGATCCGCCGTCGTCACCAGGATGGCGCCGCCCGTGGTATTGCGTCCGAACAGGGTACCTTGCGGGCCCTTGAGTACCTCGATGTCCTGGACCCGCATCAGCTGAAAGTCGGATACATAGGTGTTGGGCTGGAAGAATCCGTCGACATAGATGCCGACGTTGGGACCGCCGCCCGAGGTCGTGATCGCCGTACCCACGCCGCGGATGGTGGGCTGCATCGCCGGGCCTTGGGTATCGAAGCGCAGGCCGGGCGTGAGCTTCGCGGTGTCCGAAAGCTGGTTGACGTTGGCGGTGGCGAGCTGCTCGGCGTTGAGCGTCGTGATGGTAATCGGCACATCGCGCGACTTTTCCTCGCGGCGCTGCGCGCTGACGACAATTTCCTGCAACTGGTTGCCGCTGTCTGCGGCGCTCTGTTGGGCGTCGCCGTTATCGGTCCCGGCGATTGCCGCCGGAACAAAGATCAGCGCGGATGCCGCCGCAACAATGGAAGCGGCGACCATGCGCACATATCGGTTCGACGTCATACACTGCTCTCCCTTGGCATCTCTCGTTCTTCTTCAAGCACGAAGCCAACGCAACTTACCGAGCGTTGCACCGTACCACTTGACCAAAATGGACAATCAAGGTAGGCAATGGAGGCGACGTACGCCCTTGCCGGTCGAATTCTCAGGCTTCTTCCTGAAAAAAGTCCGGCCGATAGTTGTAGGTGTACTCCATGTCGATGAGGAACACATGTTCATGCACGAGCACCCGCCCCAGTGTGCTGGCATCGACCGCACCGCGTATCGTTTGGAGCTGGGTCATCCTTTCCTCGCCATAGCGAAGCTACGCGTCAGATGATCGACGTAGCCCGACGGGACGGGCGGAAGCATCCACAGCTTGCCGGTGTCACGGATGGCATCGATGCGTTCCGCCACGTCATCGATGGACCACGACGGCTGGTACACGCCCTCCGTTTCGGCGATCAGCGCCCGGGCCACGCGCCCGGCCATGGAAATCAGCATCTCTCCGGTGATCGAACAGGATTCGTGGGCGAGCCAGCCGACCACCGGCGCGACCAGCTCGGGACCCATCGGTGGATATTGGGTGATGTCCAGACCGTCGGCCATGCGCGTCACGGCACCGGGGAGGATGATGTTGCTCTTCACGCCTCTGGCGGCGCCCTCGATCGCAATCACATTGTTGAGACCGATCGTGCCGGCCTTGGACACGCCGTAATTGACCACATTGCGCGTGCCATAAATGCCGCCGATCGAAGAGGTCAGCACGATGCGACCGTAGCCGGCCTTGCACATCAGCGGAAAAGCAGGCCGCACGACATTGAACGCCCCCATAAGATGGACATCGACGACGGCCTCGAAGTCCTCGTGAGTAATTTCCTCCAGCGAACCGTACCGGACGTTGCCGGCGTTATGGATCAGGATGTCGATGCGGCCGTAACGGTCGAGCGCCGCTTCGATGATCGCTTTGCCGCCCGCAGCGGTCGCGACAGATTCGGTGCTGGCGATTGCATCGCCGCCCAGCTCCTCGATCTCGCTGACCACCAGTTCGGCGGGGCCGGCATCCGCGCCTTCGCCCTTTATGCTGACGCCGGTATCGTTGACCACGACCTTCGCGCCCTTCGCAGCCAGCAGCCGGGCATATTCGCGCCCCAGCCCCCGGCCTGCTCCGGTGATCACGGCCACCCGGCCGTCGAATCTGCGTTCCGTCATTGGTCACCCCTTTCGTAATTGCTTCGACCTTGGCCGCGATGAAGGTGCCTCCCGCTGCCGCGCACCTTCAGTCTCCAAAGCCCGGTGGAATGTGTTTCGCCCGGCGGTTGGTCAGCGGGCGCCGGTAGGAGGGATCGTCCTTGCCGCGCGTTGGCGCGCCGTTGGCGTGGATGTCCGGCACATCGCCGAATGGCAGCGGCATGGTCGGGACCACGCCCGACCATTCGATGGCGTTGTTCCTGAAGGCGATCCGCCACTCTCCGTTCCGTTTCTCCAGCCGGTCGAGGTAACGGCCACCCGCAATCCAGTTGGTCTCGTCGCGGTTGCGTCCGACGAAGAGGTAATAGGTCTCGGCATGAGCCGTATCGCCATCGATCTCGCAGGTCAGATTGAGCAGATTGTGATGCGTCGCCACCTGTCCCTGCCGGTGCAACGCCGAGGCCCAGTCGTACAGCGCGTCCGGCCCGCCAACATATACGCCCGCAGCAATCACGGCGTCGCGATGGAATGCCGACAGGAATACCTCCCGGTCGAAGCGGTCCATGCCGCGGCTGAACCGGGTCAGGCAATCGACAATGTCCTGCCGGTCCAAGAGGCGCTCCATCCGGGCGAGGCGCTCAGCGTCCATTGCCGCTCTCTGCAATCGGACGCCAGATCGGCGAGCCGCGCCGTTCGCGCAGCGAGGGAATGACCTTGCCGTCGACGTCGGTAACACCATATTCCCGTGCAAGTTCGGCGGTGATGAAGGTCCCGCCCGAGCGCTTCATGATCTCAGTATCGGCGGCGAGTGCCGCGATGACCCGGCCGGGATGCTCGGGCGAGCAACTGTCCTCGGGCTTGGTGGCAGCGCCCCCTTTGAGACCGGGAATATTGGCGAGGTTGCGCTTGGCCCGCTCGGTCAAGGTCAGCCCCTGCCACATTGAAATGGATGCCACGTTGTGCGGCTGCAACTCGATCGCCATGTCGCGCGCCATGCGGTCGACCGCGGATTTGCAGGTGCCGAAGATGACGCCGTAGGTGTATGACACGCCCACGTAACCCGAAATCGCGACCATCAGGCCTGACTTCTGCGGCACCATGATTTTTGCCGCGTGCCATGCCGCGACAAAGTTGGAACGCACGCCGACCTCGAACATGTCCAGGTTGGACAGCGGTTTGTCCCAGAAGCCCTTGGGCAGAGTCAGATCCTCGGGCAGGGTGAAGGCATTGTTGACCAGGATATCGAGCCGGCCCTGCTCCCGTTGGAGCTGCTCGAACAGTGCCGCAACCTGACCGTCGTTGGCGTGGTCCACCTGGACGGCGACACCCTTGCCGCCGCGCCGGTCGATCTCCGCAGCTGTTTCGCCCACCGTGCCGGGCAGTGGGTATGAGCCCGGGGTGACCGTGCGCCCGGTGACGTAAACGGTAGCCCCTTCCGCCCCGAGCGCCAGCGCGATTCCCTTGCCGATGCCGCGGCTGGCTCCCGTCACCACCGCGACCTTGCCTGTCAGCGAACCCATCCTGCCCTCCTCGCCACTGGTCGTCCGAAAGTCACGCTACGGATTGGACGGTCGCTTGCCGAAAAAGGTTTCGCTGTAATCGCCCACCGCCCTGCCGGAATAGTGCCCGGCACTGAACGGTAAGCCCATCACGCCTTTCGACCAGTCGATCGACACGCCGAAATCCTGGAACCAGTCATAGAGCATCGTACGCTGCGCGATGCGCCATTCGCCGCCGCGCTTCTCCAGCCGGTCGAGATAGCGACCGCCGATAACGGTATCACGCTCCTCCTCGCCCATGATGATCCGGTGGTAGGACGTGACATGGGTTTCGACCAGGGCTGCATCGTCTTTCAAGTCGATGATGCCCTGCCCCAGGACATGTTGTGTCACCGGGATGGCCGGCGACCCGGGCACGACCCAGGCGAGGTATTCGTCGAAGGTCCCGAAGAACACGCCGTAGTCGCTCGTCGAGTCCGGCCAGTAGCATGCGCTGATCAGCTCGGCGTCGCGGCGATCCTCGCCGCGCGCCAGCCGGGCGATGCAGTCGCGGATCTTCTCGCGTTGGAGAAAGATCTTCAGTTCCTCTGTGAACGAGTCCAATCCGCCCCCTCCCCTGCGCCGTACTTGCCTGAATCAGTTGATCTTTGCGCGCGGTCCACGCCGATCGGCCGTATGATCCGCCAACTCGGGGACGCCGCTTGACAAATTTGGACAAAAAGCGCCCGCTTGGCCGGTAGACGGGGGCATGACCGTGGCCCGCGATTGCGGGATGGTACCCGGGAGGTGGAGTGGGCCGGACATCGTTGCTGGATACGGATTCCAACGCCGCCGAAATTTTCGACGTCGTGCATGCGCGGATCCTGCGCTTCTTTCCCGAACTCGTTGACCAGTTGGGAGGCGACCCGAAGCTCCTGATGCAGCAAGTCGGGTTCGATTCCGAAAATACTTCTGCGGGCAATTCCGGCGCCACCTATCGGCAAATGGTCCATCTCATCGAGCTTGCCGCGGTAGAGTTGCGATGCCCCGACTTCGGCATGCGCCTGGCGACACTTCAGAGCGGCGGCAAGATGTTTGGTCCGCTGGGCTTGGTCATGAAGAACTCGAGGACCTTCGGCGACGCCCTCGACTACGTCGGCAAACACACCTACGCGCATAGTCTGGCGGCCAGAGTCTGGCTGCAGCGGCCCCTTTCCGGGAAAACCGTATTCGTCGGTCACGACATCCTGCTCGATCGAATGCCCAACAAGTGCCAGGCCATGGAGCAGCTGCTGTTGGTCGGTCACCTTGCAGCCAAGGAGATCACCGGTGGACTTGCGCGGGTGCGGAAGGTCCATTTCCGTCACCAACCCGTGTCGTCGCTCAAGACTTATCGCCGCTATTTCGGCTGTGAAGTTCGCTTCGGTCAGAACGAGGATGGCGTGGTTTTTTCCGAGCAGGACCTGGCATGTCCGATCATCGATCCCGATTCTCAAGTCTACCGGGCAGCCACTTCACTCATCGATGCAATATTCACCAGGCACAGCCCGCCGCTTCACGCGCAGGCACGCGGTGTGATCATGCAATTCCTTGCGACCGAGAATTGCACCAACCAACGGATCGCTGCCGCACTCAACCTGCATCCACGGACGATGCACCGGCGGCTCAACGCGGAAGGAACGTCGTTCCAGCAGATCAAGGATGAAGTCCGCCGCGACATCATGCTCTACTATCTGCAACAGACCAACGTGGACTTCGCTCTTATATCCGCAAGACTGGGTTTTGCGGAGCAGTCGGTCATGACGCGAAGCTGCAACCGCTGGTTCTCTGCGTCGCCGACCAAGTTGAGATCGCAACGGCATCGCCTCTCCCTCACCGGCTGAATCGCTGCATTCTGTCGGAATCCGTCAAGTCCACGCATGTTGTTCTACCGCATACATACCATTTCATGTGAAAGACAATAGCTGGAGAGATCGATGGCGGAAACAAAGGCGGCGGTCGTGCGGGGCATGCCGCTGTCGGAGGAGCCGGGGCTGGGCGAGCTGACTCTTACCGGCTTCATCCGCCAGGTTACCGACCGTTTCTCCAATCGCGAAGCGCTGGTGCAGCGCTGTCCCGACGGCACGATGGAGCGCTGGTCCTACCGCGACCTGTGGGACCGTTCCATCGAGGTGGCGAAGGCCCTGACCGCGTGCGGCCTCGCCAAGGGCGAGCGGGTCGGCGTTCTGATGACCAACCGGGCGGAGTTTCTGTCGGCTGTTTTCGGCACTGCGCTCGCCGGCGGCGTCGCCGCGCCGCTCAGCACCTTTTCCACGCTGCATGAACTGGAATATCTCGCCGCCAGATCGGCATGCTCAGTGTTCCTTTTTCAGCGGCGCGTCCTCAAGAAGGATTTCGCGCAAATGCTCTGCGAGCTTGAACCGGCGATCCGCACAGCTGCGCCTGGCCATCTTGCATCGCTCAGGTTTCCGTTCCTGCGACATCTTGCCGCGGTTGGCGGCGACACATCCGGGGGCGCGGTCGAAACATGGGAGGCCTTTCTCGCGCGCGGGCGCGGAGTGTCGTTGGCGCAAATCGAAGCGCGCGCGGCCACGGTGTATCCCTCCGATCCGGGTGCGCTGTTCTTCTCTTCCGGCTCCACGAACAAGCCCAAGGGAATCTTGAGCGCGCATCGCGGCGTCGCCATCCAGCTGTGGCGCATGCGGCGTCAACAGGGGCTGGGCGACGACGTTCGCACCTGGACGGCAAATGGCTTCTTCTGGTCCGGCAACTTCGCCATGGTGATCGGCGGCACGCTTGCGGCCGGCGGGGCACTGGTGCTGCAGGGGACGTTTCAGCCCGAGGAAGCGCTTGATCTGATGGCTGCCGAGAAGGTGAGCTTTCCGTTTGCCTGGCCGCACCAATGGTCTCAGTTGGAAACGGCTGCGAACTGGGAGAAAGTGGATCTTACGGCGCTGAAATACATCGATGTCGACTCCCCCGTTGCACGGCATCCGACGGTCAGGACGAGTTGGGTCGAGCCCCGCCACAGCTATGGCAACACCGAGACATTTACCCTGAGCACCGGCTATCCGGCGAACACGCCACGCGAGGTCGCGGACAACAGTCATGGACTGCCTCTCCCGGGTAATAGCTTGAAGATAGTCGATCCCCTGTCAGGGCTCGTGGTGCAGACCGGCGTGCGGGGGGAGATCGCCATCAAGGGACCAACCCTGATGCTCGGCTACCTCGGCGTGCCGCTCGATGAAACACTGGACGACGAGGGTTATTTTCGCACCGGCGACGGCGGCTATGTGGACGAAGCCGGTCGCCTGTTCTGGGAGGGGCGTCTGAACGACATCATCAAGACGGGCGGCGCCAATGTTTCACCGGTCGAGATCGATTGCGTCCTCCAGGACTGCCCGGGTGTCAAGGTCGCCCAGACCGTGGGAGTGCCGCATGAAACGCTTGGCGAGCTGGTTGTCACCTGCATCGTACCCCACGAAGGCGCGACGCTCGGCGAAGATGCCGTGCGCAACTTCGCCAGGGAAAAGCTGGCGAGCTACAAGGTGCCGCGTCGCGTCTTGTTCGTCGGCGAGGGCGATCTGCAAATGACCGGAAGCGCCAAGGTGAAGACGGCCGAGTTGCGCAACCTCGCGGCCAGGATGCTGCGTGGTGAATCAGCGTCCTGATGGAGCCGTCGGGTTGATCCCCTCAGGCGAAGGCTTCCTCACCCTCCAGCTTGGTCCGGTGCAGCATGCGGCCCGAATTGGGATCATAGGGTGTCGCACGGTGCATCGTGCCGGTGTTGTCCCAGATCACGAGGTCGCCGATCGACCACTGATGCCGGTAGACGAACCGCGGCTGAGTCGCCCAATCGCGAAGCTGCACCAGCAACTCTGCGCTCTTCTTGAAATCCATGTCCACGATATGACGCGCGGTGGCGCCGATCACCAGAGACCTGCGCCCTGAGCGGTGCTTCCACACCAGCGGCAACTCCCGGTCGCCGATCGCCATCATGCCGCGCAGGGTTTCGATGCTGGGTTCCGGGTCGTAATAGAACAGCGTGTTCCATGCCGAATGTATCACCCGCAGGCTCTCGAACTGCTGCTTTTCGGGATCCGGCAGGTCGTCGTAGGCGGCATAAGTATTGCAAAATTCGGTATCGCCACCGCTCGGGGGCAGCACCTTGCTCGACAGCAGGGAAGCGAGGATGGGTACTTCGTTCATCGTTCCGTCCAGGTGCCAATACAGTGACCCCTTGAGGTAGTCGGCCTGCGGGTTGACCTTCGTGTCCAAAGTTATCTTGTAGACTTTCTCGCCGCGCAACTCAGGCGCAAAGGTGCCCAGCGTCTGGGTGAAAGCGATCTGTTCCTCGTCCGTGAAGCCGATCCGGGGAAAGACCAGCACCCCCCGTTGCTCGAGCAGTTCGCGGATTTTGGAGGCATGCACGCCGCTCAGCAGGGCTGCCTTGTCCGCCCGGATTTCGGTCGCGATACGCGGTGTGATGTCTCTGGTGTTCAACGTCATTGCAAGTCTCCGATTAATTCACGCGTTCCCGTCATTTCAAATTCGAACGTATTCACATCGCCACCCCTCAACGGTCCTTCCACCGGGGACGCCGCTTCTCGGCGAAAGCCTTCGGGCCCTCCTGCGCGTCCTCGCTTCGATAGGCATACTCCGAGGCATGCCGCGCGGCGCGCAAGACCGCCGAGCGGCCCATCTCGGTCGAGAGCATCACCATCTCACGTGCCGCCCGAACCGACAGCGGGGCACCGTCGAGAATATCGGCGGCGAGCGCCAGCGCGGCGGCCATCAGTTCATCAGGTTCCGCCAGCCGATTGACGAGTCCGATTTCATAGGCGCGTTGCGCGCCGATCGGCTTACCGGTGAGGACGATTTCCATCATGATCCGTTGCGGGATCATATGTATCAACGGTGCCGCCCAGGGCGAGCTCCTGCCCACCTTGACTTCGGTGATTGCGAACTGCGCACGCGTACTCGCAACGCACAAGTCGCAGGCCTGGGCAATCATCCATCCGCCGGCAAAGGCCACGCCGTTGACCGCCGCAATCGTCGGCTTGGTCACCTCGATGTTATCGCCTGGAACTGGAAACATGTCCCGCGGAGGGACGGTAAGCCGAAGCTCTGTCATCTCTTTCAGATCGCCGCCCGCACAAAATGCCTTGTCGCCCGAGCCGGTCAGGATGGCGACACGCAGCGCCGGATCCCGCTCAAAGCGGTCCCACGCCGCAAAGAGGCCTGCGCGAATGTCCTTGCCCAGAGCATTGCGGGCCTCGGGGCGATTCAAGGTGATGAGCGCGATTCCATCATCGCGCGCATCGAACAATACGGCGTCGCTCATTAAAATCCCCTCCGCCCAATGGCATGGGCCGACCGGTCCAGCTCCTCTCGAAAATCCGGATGTGCGATCGCGACCAGGCGGCGCGCGCGATCGGAGAGCGTCCGGCCTTTGAGTTCGGCCGCGCCGAATTCGGTGACGATCACGTCCACTTCACTGCGCGCGGTCGTGACCGGTCCGGACAGGGCGGCCGCAATGCGGCTGATCTTGCCGCCCTTGGCCGTCGCGGGCAGGGCAATAATGGAGCGGCCGCCGGGCGAACGGCTGCCGGCGCGCACATAGTCCACCTGGCCGCCAGTGCCGCCCAGATACTGGGGGCCGCTCTGCTCCGCATTCACCTGCCCCGTCAAATCCACCTCCAGCGCCGAATTGATCGTCACCAGCCGCGTCAAGCGGGACAGCACCGCCTCGTTGTGCGTGTATGAGGAGCTGCGCATCCCGATCTGCGGATTGCGATGGGCGAAATCATAGAGATGCCTGGTCCCGATCAGCGCACCCGTGATGGAGATACCGGGGTCGATCGGCTTCCGTGCGTTGGTGATCACACCCGCGCCGACCAAATCGACAAGACCATCGCCGATCATGCCCGAATGAACGCCCAGATCGCGCCGATCATGGAGCAGACGCAGGATCGCGTCGGGCACAGCGCCGATCCCGACCTGGATCACAGCGCCGTCCTCGATATAGCCGGCCGCAATTTTGGCAATCGCCAGATCGGTTTCGCCGATCTTCGCCGGAAAAACCTCGACCGGTGCGCGCGCGACATGAACGGCGCAATCGATCCGTGAAGCCGGTAGCACCGCGTCGCCCACTGTAAATGGCACCCGCTCATTCACCTCGGCGATGACCACCCGCGCTTTCGCAACAGCCGCCTGAACGAAGTCACCGATCAGACCGAAGCTGTGATTGCCGTCGGCGTCGGGCGGGCTGACCTGCACGAACGCGACGTCGCAACCGATCAAGCCTTCCTCGATCATCGGACCGACCTGACTGACATGACAGGGCACAATACCCAGCCGGCCAGCCGCCGCAACCGTGCGCAGCGCGCCGATTGCTCCCATGCTGGAAAGGTTCAGCCTCTCTTGCGCCGCCGCGTCCAGAATGCCCGAGAAGCTGGTGGCAGCGAACGCCGACAGGCGGCCGATCCCTTCGGCTTGCGCGATCAGCGCCTCAACGAGCGTCGTGGGCTCGCCGCACGCCTGGCCCCAGACGATGTGGTCGCCCGGGCGCAAAAAGGCGCTTAAGTTCAACCCGCCCGCATCGATCGAGACCGTCATCGGCGCGAGGCGAGCGCCAACAACGCCTGTGCACGCGCGAGATACGGACGATCAAGCATGGCGCCCTTGTGGCCGATCGCACCGACTCCCGGATTGGCGGCGAACAGATCCACGATCTCCTGCGCCGCCGCCAGCTCGGCGGCGCTTGGCGTGAAGGCCTCGTTGATTATGTCGACCTGCGCCGGATGTATCGCAAGCATGCCGCGGTATCCGTCACGCCGCACTTCCGTCGCCCGCTTGCGAAGGCCCGCTTCGTCCCGGAAATCGGCTTGAATCGTTTCGATCGCGGGCACGCCGGCGGCCGAAGCGCCGAGGAGGCAAAGGCTGCGGGCCAGCTGATAGGTGAATGCATAGCTGCCGTCCTCGTTGCGGTTCGAACTCGCACCAACCGCATCTGCCAGATCCTCGGCGCCCCACGTCAAGGCAACCACCCGCGGCGCGCCGGCATAGTTTCCGGTCGTGAACATGCCTTCGGCCGCTTCGGTAACGAGGACGATCACCTTGGTCGAACCCCTTTCGATGCCGGCCGCGACTTCCAGCGCCGTCAGGTAGTGATCGAGCATTTCGACATCGGCCCGGCCGCGGGCCTTCGGTAGCATGATGCCGCCCGGGCGACCGTGGACCACCGCCGCGAGATCCTCCACCGCGTGCGGACCCTGCAGCGGGTTGATCCGTACCCACAGACGCGCGCGCTGCTCGGGGTGCGCCCTCAGAAAGGCGGTCACCATCGACCGCGCTTTGGGCTTCTCTGCCTCGGCGACCGCGTCCTCGAGGTCGAGGAGGACGATGTCCGCCGCGCCGGCGGTTGCCTTTTCCATTTTGCGTTCGCTGTCGCCCGGAGCAAACAGCCATGACCGCGCGTTGATGCCTTCCATCTGGTTCGCCATAACTATTTAATTTCCTCGATTTGACATCTCACCGTATCAGTAGGACTTTGGAAGCCCCAGGACTTTTTCGGCCAGGAAGTTCAGGATCATGTGCGGGCTGATCGGCGCAGTCCGCGGAATCAAGCATTCGCGCAAATAGCGCTCGACATGATACTCCTGTGCATACCCCATGCCGCCCAACGTCAGCATGGCGGTATGGCAGGCCTCGAACGCGAACTCACCGGCCAGATATTTGCCCGCATTGGTCTCGACACCGCAGTCCAGACCCTTGTCGAACAACGTCGCAGCCTTCATCACCATCAGGTTGGCCGCCTCGAGCTGCGCCCAGCACTTTGCCAGCGGGTGGGCAATGCCCTGGTTCATGCCGATCGGCCGGTTGAAGACGATCCGCTCGCGTGCGTAGCGCGCGGCCCGGACGATGGCGACGCGCCCGATGCCTATCGCTTCGGCGCCGATCAGAATGCGCTCCGGGTTCATGCCGTGAAGGATGATCTTGAAGCCTTCCCCCTCCGGGCCGATCCTGTCCTCTTCCGGGATCCACAGATCCTGGATGAAAAGCATGTTCGAATCGACCGCATGCCGGCCCATCTTGTGAATCAGGCGCACCTCGATCTTCGATCGATCCAGGTTTGTATAGAACAGCGAGAGCCCTTCGGTCTTGCGCTTGACCTTGTCGAGCGGCGTGGTGCGCGCCAGGAGCAGCATCTTGTTCGCCACCTGCGCGGTGGAGATCCAGATCTTCTCGCCGTTCACCGAATAACCGCCGTCGCGCCGCTCGGCGCGGGTCTTGAGCTCCGTCGTATTGAGCCCCGCATTGGGCTCCGTGACGGCGAAGCACACTTTGTCCTCACCGCGCATGACGGGAGGAAGGATTCGCTCCTTCTGCTGCTGCGTGCCGAACAGCACGACCGTCTGCAAGCTGAACACCGGCATGTGAACGCTCGACGCACCACTCATGGCGGCGCCCGACTCGGCAATCGCCTGCATCATCACCGCGGCGTCGGTGATGCCGAGTCCCGAGCCCCCGAATTCGGTCGGCATTGCAATCCCCAACCAGCCCGCTTCCACCATCGACTTGTAAAACTCGTGCGGGAAGACGCCGTCCCGATCACGCTCGAGCCAGTACTCGTCCGGAAACCGGGAGCAGTGCTTCAGGATGGCATCCCTGATGTTCTGCTGATCTGCTGTGAGTGAGAAATCCATGACTTTGGAGCCGATCGCCGTGAGGAAATTGTTACTGCCGAGTTTACAGCCATCGCCTATCATGGCAACAGCACTGTGCTGATATTGGTTCAATGAACTGGAATATGTATGACTTCCCAAGAAAAATCAGGCAGCCACGTATCTCGGAAGGAGGACTCCATGGGTAACCTCGCGAAGGGCACCGGCCCGCTGGCCGGCTTGCGCGTGGTCGATCTCACCGCGATGGTCATGGGGCCCTATTGCACCCAGATCATGGCCGACATGGGCGCAAATGTGATCAAGATCGAGCCTCCCGAGGGCGACAATACCCGGAACATCTCGGTCGGTCCGGTACCGGGCATGAGCGGCGTTTTCGTCAACGTCAACCGCGGCAAGCGCAGCGTCGTCCTCGATCTGCGGTCCGAGACGGGCAAGATCGCATTGCGGGAACTGTGCAAGCAGGCGGATGTATTCATCCATTCGATGCGGTTCAAGGCGATCGCCAAGCTCGGGTTCAGTTACGAGGATGTCGCCGCCGTCAACCCCGCGATCGTGTACACCAATTGCTATGGATACGGCCGGCGGGGCCCTGACAGGGATCTCACCGCCTATGATGACACCATCCAGGCGGAATGCGGGTTGCCGATCGTCCAGCAGAAGCTGACCGGCGAAGCGAACTATGTCGGCACCATCATGGCCGACAAGGTCGCCGGCCTGACGGCACTGTACGCGACGATGATGGCGCTGTTCCATCGCGAGCGTACCGGCGAGGGCCAGGAGGTGGAGGTCAGCATGTTCGAAACCATGGCGTCCTTCATGCTGGTCGAACATGCCAACGGCGCCCTGTTCACCCCGCCGCTCGGCCCCGCCATCTATCCCCGCGCGGTGGCGCCGAACCGCCGTCCCTACCGCACGAAGGATGGCCAAATTTCCGCTCTGATATACAACGATAAGCAATGGACCGCTTTCGTCGAAGCCGTGCGGCCGGCGTGGGCCAATGACGCCTTCGCCACCCTCAAGCAGCGGGCCCGCCATATTGACGCCGTCTACGCTCTGGTGGCTGACACGATGAAAGAGCGCACGACCCAGGAATGGCTGGACCTGTTCCGCGCGCTCGACATACCCGCGGCGCCGCTTCGCACCCCCGATGAACTGTTCGACAATCCCCACCTGAACGCAGTCGGCTTCTTCGAGACCATCGATACGCCGCACGGCCCGGTGCGCTTTCCAGGCGTGCCGACGTGGTTTTCGCGCACGCCGGGCCGTGTCGCCGGCGGCGCTCCCGAATTGGGCGCCAACACCCGGGAGGTGCTGGAGGAACTTGGACTGCCTGCCGCGGCGGTGAAACCCGCGCGAAGTTCAGGAGGGGAAAACGTGGTTTAGGAGTTCCTGGATCATCGCACGCTGGAGGACCGTGCCGGCGTTCGATGGCCAAGGCTGCGGGAAATCGCAGCGGACTCCTCGAGCACGAGACGCGCCAAGGCGGCAGCGCGATGCTGGAGCCGCGAACTGGGCGCCGCGACGATCAGCGCGCCGATCACGGTTCCGGTGGCGTCGCGGATCACCGATGCTGTTCCCGTCACGCCGTCGGTCGCTTGGTCAACGGTTTGCGCCACACCCCCGTCGCGCGCCGCCGCGATCGCCTCGGCGAGCCGGCGCTTGTTGGTCGCGGTGCGGATGGTCAACCGCTGCGGCTTGAGCCGCGTGAGATAGCTTCGAAGTTCTTCCTCCGATCCCGCCGCCAGCAACGCTCGTCCGCCCGCGGTGCAGTACAAGGGGCGGCGGTCTCCAATCGATACGGCGAAACGGACGGCATTGTAGCTTTCGATGACATCCACGTAGGTCATTGTCGCGGCGCCTTTGTCGCGCACCGCAAACAGGACGGTTTCACCCGTCCTGTCCGCCAGTCTTCGCATTCCTTCGCGGACCAGATCCGACGACGACGCACGCCGCCGCGCCTCCAGCAATGCGCTGCCCAGGCCAAAAGCACTCGTCCCGAGACGATAGGCTCCCTCCGACGACACGACGAAATCGGCCTCCGCAAGGCCGCGAAGAAGAGCGGCTATGCTGCTTTTCGGCGCATTGAGAACGCGGCTGAGATGCGCCAAGCTGATGGGTTTCGGGCTGGCGCACAATGCCTCCAGGATCTGGATCACCCGCGTGACCGACTGCGGCGAATTCAAGCGGCGATTGTCGGCGAGCATCGGCAATTTGGACTCATTCGGCATATCCATTGCTCAGCGAAACGCCGCGGTCTACGCCGTTGCTGCGGATTTCTGAAATCGTAGAGATAGCCGATCGTCAATTTTTTCTTCACGGGCATCACTTCCGGCGCGCGTTTGGATCCGGATTCCAATTGGGCGGCCGCTTTTCGCTGAACGCCCTGGGTCCTTCTTCGAAATCCGGGTGGCCCCAATGGGCCTTGAGCATCTCCCAGCCGTAATCCGCCGCGGCCGGGTCGTTCATTTCGGTGGAGGCCCAGATCGCGCGCTTCGTCAGCGCCATCGCCTGCGGCGAGTTGGCGGCTATCCCCTTGGCAAGCTCGCGCGCCCGGGCCATCACATCGGCGGCGCTGGGCTCGATGAGATCGATCATGCCGAGTTGATAGGCGCGCTCGGCAGGCATGCGGTAGGAGCGGCCGGCGAGGCCCATGAGCAGCGCAGCGCCGACACCGGCACGCCGCGCAATGCCGATCGATTCGAGCGCCGAGACCTGCCCGACGGTGACGTGCGTATCCATGAATGCGGCCTGCGCACAAGCGATGACAATGTCGCTATCCGCCACGAAGTGGAGCCCGCCGCCGTTCACCAAACCGTTCACCGCGCAGATGACGGGCTTCGTCACCTGACACATCCGGGGCGAGAAGCGGTTCACCGCCGTGTTTGGCTTGTTCTGCAATGTCCCCATGCCGGACTTCAGGACGCTCACCGCGGCGCCCGTGCAGAAGTGACGCTCTCCGGCTCCGGTGAGGATCGCAACACGGATCGCTGCGTCGCTCTCAATCCGGTGCCACGCCTGTTCGAGCGCAATCAGGAGTTCCGGATTCAGGGAATTGCCTTCCGCCGGCCTGTTGAGCGTCAAGATCGCGACGTGGTCTTCGATCTCGAACAAAAGAGGCGGGTGTTCGTGCATCTTGTCGCCGTCAGGGACTGCTCGTCAAAGAACCCGATGCCGGGCCGAAACAATGTCGTGCAACCGCGCCCGCCTGTCCTCCGCGCCCGCCCAACTCGGAGAGCACAGCCTTCAGGCGATAGGTCCAGAGATGCAGCGGATGCTCGAGCGTCATCCCCATCGCGGCAAACATCTGGTGAACATCGTAAACGACCCGCGTGCCGCTCTCTTGAGCATGCAGTGCCGCCAAAGCCGCATCGCCTTCGTCGGCCGTCGCTGCGGCTTTCAAGGCGAGCCATCTCACGCCCCCGGCGAGCACGGTGCACTCCGCCATGCGATGCCGCAGCGCTTGAAACGTGCCGAGCGGCCGGCCGAACTGCTTGCGGAGAGTAAGATGTTCGACCGTCGACGCGATCGCCGCTTGCAGCAAGCCGCTGGCCTCGGCGGCAAGCGCGACGCGCAGCCATTTCCGTATGTTCGCGGCCTCGCCCGTGGAGAGCGGTGCCGTCCTCACGCCTTGTGCCAGTTTGCCCATCGGATATGCGAAGAGCGAGGGCACGGGCTCAACCGCAGAGGGCGAAGGCTGCACGATGCCGATACCTTCAGCGTCGATGACCAGAATGGTTTTCGCAGTCGCGACGAAGCGCCCGGGGCGGCCGTGCTCAACGAGCGCCAACGGCCGCGGCCACGCGCCGGAAAGGTGCGGCCGCACCAACATCGAGAGCGCAATCTCGGCCGTGCAAGGAAGACGTGCCAGTCTCTCGACGGCCATCGCTGCAGACAACGGCCCAAGCTCCGGAATCAGCGCGATATCGTAGTACTCCCCCTGGTCCAACTCCTTTTCCAGATCCTGGTCGATGAGCGCGAAGCCATGAAAGTCGGCGGGCTTGGTTGAAAATTGCGTTGCAAGTCTGTCGATCGCGCTTAGCAACGAGTCTTGATCGGGGGTGAGCGTGAAATCCATCAGCGGGGCTCCCGGGGAAGCCTGAGCAATTCGGTGGCGATCAGATTGAGCTGAATTTCAGCGGCGCCGGAGGCGATGCCCGCCACAACGGCGCGCTGATGATGCACCTTGAGCATCGGATCAGCAGCGCCGGATAATGCCTCGGGCAGGTGCTCGACCACAAATTCGCCCACCAATCGTTCGGCCATGACCGTGGCGTAACGCGCCGCGCTGGCTTCGGGGCCGGTTGGAATCCCATGCACTCGCTGATCGATGATGCTGTAACTATAAAGACGCGCGGCTTCGCAGGCGGCGCGGGCTCTTGCGGCCTGCTCGATCGCGCCGTGACCGAACCTCCCCGCCTGTTTGAGCGATGCGACAGCGCGATTCAAGGTCTTGGCGGCAAGCGCGAAACGGGGAATGCCGACGCGCTCGAGCGAAAGCGCCGTTCGCGAGATCTCCCACGCTTGCCCCTCGGCGCCCAGCAAGGCGCTGCCCGGCACCTCAACGTCGTCGAAAAACACTTCGTGGATGTCGCCCTCGCCGATTAGACTCGGAATCTGCCGCACCGTGATGCCCGGCGTATCCATCGGCACCAGAAAGATGGAAATGCCGTCGCGCCCCGGAGCCGTTCTCGCCAGCAGGAAGCACGTGTCGGCATGCCCCGCATAAGAGGTCCAGATCTTCTGTCCGTTGAGGCGATAGCTCGTCCCATGCTTCTCCGCGCGGGTACGAAGCGATGCAAGATCGGAGCCCGCCTCGGGTTCCGAAAATCCCTGGCACCAGATCGTCTCGCCTCGTGCAATGGGTGGGATGTAGCGGGCTTGCTGTTGCTCCGAACCAAAGCGCATCAGGGTCGGACCGATCCAGTTCACATTCATGTACTGGCCGCCGCGCGGTTCGCCCGCCTCCCACATCTCCTCAGCCAAAATGAACGCAGTCCAGGGGTCCGCGTCGCGGCCGCCCCAGCGCATCGGCCAATGGGGTACCAGCAAACCCGCCTTGGCGAGTTCCCCGCAGAATTTCTTCGAGAACGTGCTTTGCACTTCGGAGCCGGGACCGTGCGCAAGCGATTCCCAATCGGCCGGCAAATTGGCCGCCAAAAAATCACGAACAGTAGAACGGAATGTCTGCTGCTCAACGTCCCATTTGAAATCCATTACGATCGATCCACACTGAGCGGTGAGCGCGGAGGATTGCGCAGCGTGATTCTACGGCATCACGAGCCGCACGCATATGATGGACAGTGCCCTCATCTGTTCAACTCATTGCGCAGTTGCCGGGGAGATGCGGAAAACCAGCGATGGCAGCTGCGCGACAGAACCGAGGTTTCCGAATAGCCCAGGATCTCCGTGACCCGCACCAGAGGCACGTTCGGCTGTTGTAGATAGCGCAGCGCAACGTCGCGCCGCACACTGTCCCTGATCGCCTCGAACGACTCACCCTCTTCCCGCAACCTGCGCTGAAGAGTACGCGGGTGCAGGCCGAGCGCCGAGGTGACACGCTGGTGCGTGCAATTTCCCTCCATCAGGAGGCGGGCGATCATGCTATGAACCTTGGTGCTCAAAGTCATGGCGGGACCGGGGAAGTGCTGATCGATGAAGCTGGTGGCCATCTCATAGAGCTGTGGATCGCCATCGGGTATCGGCAGGTCGAAGTCGTCTTCATTGAAGAACATGCCGTTCATGCTCTGCCCAAATCGCAGGGTGGCGTTGAAGTGGGCGCGGTAAGTCGACATCGGGGCGAGCGGCCCGTGAGTGAACCAAATCTCTCGCGCGCGGGCCTGACCCCGGCTGAGGGCCAATGTCTGATGCTGGAGGAGCGCCAGTGCGTGTTCCACCACCTGTCGTTGTTGTGAGAGCCTCGCGAGCAGAATCTCGAATCGCATGAAGACCCGTCGGTCGTGCGTCTCCTCGAAACCGAGTTGCGTGGCGGCGCTGTAGGCCTGAACATGATCCGCGCAATAGCGAAACGCCTTGCCGAGCGTCGGTGAGTTGCGCATCGCGAAGTCCAGAGGGCTCACCACCTTCGTCCCTCTCTGAACCGCGGCGAGCCGCATGCCGAAGTCGGGACGATCGAGTTCTGCCGCCGCGCTCTCGAGCAGTTGCACCAGCTTGCGATAGGACAAAACGCCATTTCGATTGTCGAGCATCGCCGGATCGATCTGAGACTTCCGCAGCAGGGAGAAGGGATCACCGCCGAGACTTGCCGCCAGATCTTTGAAGCCCCGAAGTGCATCGGCTCGCACCATCAAAATGCCACTCGGCTTCATCTTTGCAACCCCCCTACGGAATTCCATAATCATCACCACTGTCGATCAGTATGTCAAGCGACGGACAGCCGCACGGATGAACGCGACGGTTGACGTGTCCTGAACCAAGACGCGGTGACGGTTGAGGCTGGTGCGCGGTTATGTGGAGCGCGAGGCCGACGGGTGCTGACGAGCGAATTGCACGAAGAGCAATGTCATAGGTTGTAACGCTGGCGGATGCCGTCAAAGCGTTCGTGCATCTGACGGATCCGCTCTTCTCGCGTCAACTTGGCCGTGTCCGAAGGCAAGGCAGCGGCGAGCTGGGAGCGCTTCACCACCCTGGTTCGAAGCGTCGTCTGCGCCTCGCTCATCAGGTTCCGATAGGTCACATTGCCTCGCTCGAATCCCTGGGAGTCCAGCCAATTGTGATAGCCCGGATCATCGTGGCACAGGATCAACCGGACTTTGCCGTCGCTGTCCACCTTGGTGCGGCTCGGCGTGTAACTTACCGCTCTATAGAGAAAGTCCATGCTGTTGAAAAAGACGCCCATGTTCGTCATCGACCACAAACCGTCATGACTGTCGAATTCGATGAGCAGGGCCTCATCCGGAGCCAACACCCAGGCCATGTTCGCGACCGCGCGTCCGCGGCGCTTGTCCGAGGCCGCACTATCCGCGGGATCCGGTGGGAATTGGTTCACCCAATCAAGATAGGCGGCCTTGGTGTAGTTGTAGGGGTGATCCGGCCAGTCGTTCATCAACCCGGTGACGAAGCGCCCGGCCCAATCCATTGCCTGGATCACGATCTCCGGCGTCGGCATCGGCCGCGGCTCCACCATGTCGATGCGCTCGATGCGCAGCCGCGCCGCCTGCTCGGTCCAGCGGTCGAAGCCTTGACGCACGAAAAGCTTGCGCGAACCCGGTGTCGTCGGCAGCCAGTTCGGGCCGCGCCGCGGGCCGCCAAGATACAGATCGAAGCTTCCGTCCCGCGTCGTTTCGAGTTGGTACCCGAACAGGTTGGCCTCAGGAATATCGCCGAAGGGATCGTGCAGACTCGGCCAGTCCGTTCCAGGCTGTTTCTCGGGGCGCGGTCCTTGCACGGTGAAGTTCAGGAATCGTGCAGTGCCCCTGTTTCCGGAAATTTTGTAAACCGACTCTCCGTCGATCCAGGCTTGCTGATAGATGAAATCGGCGGCGTCGCCCCCCAGCTTGCATTGCGGCGTGCAGAACGCATGCATGGCGGGATAGCGCGTGTCTTTCGTTTCGAGGCCCAGGTCGAACGCCTGCCCGAGATTTTGCGTCAGGAAGCGGAAGGCGTCAGCGCGATGCAGCGGCGTTGACGGATTGTAGTCCTTGAATGCGCGGTCTCCAGCCTCCTGCAGGCGTTCGCAGAACACCTTCCACGCATCCCGTAAGGACCTATCGTATGGACTATCGCCGAACGCCATTCAGACCCCCCAATTCGCACCAACCACCGCCGCCGTGGACCGCAATCAGGCACCGAGCGAATTCAGTATTTTACCGAGGTGATCGCCGGTCCTCTGCGCGGCCTCGAGATGTCCTTCTTTGTCGATCCTCGGCCCGATCAGCTCCAGGTCGAATGCGCCCGCATATCCGGCATCGAGCACCCAACTCAATATTCTCTCCAGCGGGATAGCCCCGTCTCCAGGAACGGCGCGCGAGGGCAATGCCCGGTCTCCGTAGACATAGTCGCTGAGTTGTACGAGATCGCATCGGGGGATGGCGCGCTCGATCGAAGCACGGAGGCCGGCCTCTGTCCAGCAGCCGAATAGATCGACGCACACGCCGATTCCCGCCATCTCGGCGAGTGTCAGCGTGTCGCGCAGTGAGTGCGCGATGTGCAGGTCGGCGTAAAGCGGCAGCGCGTTCTCGATCATCAGCGCGATACCGGCCTCCTTGGCCCGCGCAACGCAGGGCGCGATCGCCTGGCTGAAGCATTCGGCCGCCTGTTCCCAGGTCAGAGAGCCATGACCACCGGTCAACATGTAGATCGATCGGCCGCCGAGTTCGGCCGCCGCCTCGATCAAGCGCGTGAGGTCGGCGCGAGCATCGAGCCAGGATTCTTCCCGCGGCTCCAGCTGCCGGCCGGGCATAAAGGGGTGGGCGATGGTTTCTACCTGGTAGTGGCCCCTCCCGAGTGCATCACGGGCAGGGCCGACGCCTTCTGCCAGCAGCGGCGG
>Ga0307516_10000257_pt1 | contig 68036 bp, 60 predicted proteins | sample 19_EM_MG_FD_203310 | JGI IMG/M metagenome (GOLD analysis project Ga0307516, IMG submission 203310) | Populus trichocarpa ectomycorrhiza microbial communities from riparian zone in the Pacific Northwest, United States - 19_EM | ecosystem: Host-associated > Plants > Roots > Unclassified | place... | reverse complement strand
GCCTGGCGCCCGCCTGACCACGCCCGGACTCTGTCCCGCAGCCGGCCAAACGCCTCCCCACGCTCCGAAAACCGCCTCAGCGGAGAACCAAACACACCCCCAAGGCCCTCCACCCCGCCTCAGCCCCTCAACGGCGCATAACGCAACAGGCCCTCGATGGGAGAAGCGCAGGGTCGAGGGTGAACGCATTGAAATGACGGTAGAACGCTCGCGGCTCTGAGCCGAACAGCGTCTGCCTTTCAGCTCTCCAGCCACACCCCCACCCAACCCTCCCCCATTGAGGGGGAGGGCTTTAGGTTATTGATCTGGCTTGACTTCGCGACTTGTGTGAATCGCCTGGCGCTTACGCGGGAGGAAACTCAGGCCCCTCAGCCCCCCTGCGCCGCCAACAACTCCACCACCTCGTGCAGGTCGTGGGCGATACGGATGCACAGCGTCCGCATCTCCTCGGTGGGGTCGAGCATGTCGGGCACCATCACCGTCATCATGCCGGCCGCGGCGGCGGCGCGGACGCCGTTGTGGCTGTCCTCCAGGGCCAGGCAGTCGGCGGGATCCACCCCCAGGGCGGCGGCGGCCCTCAGGAACGGCTCCGGATGCGGCTTGCTGTTGATCTGCACGTCGCGGGTGATCAGGGCGTGGAAGCGCTCCACCACCCCGTGCGGGCCCAGGCTGTGATGGACGGCCTCCAGGCTGGACGAGGTGGCGATCGCCCGCGGCAGGCCGACGGCGTCCAGGTGGTCGAGGATCTCGGTCGCGCCGGCCTTCAGGGCCACCCCGGCGGCGATCGCCTCCTGCATGTGCATGCGGATTTCCTCGGCCCAGGCCTCGACGTCGAACCCTTCGCCGAAATGCGCGGCGATGATCTCGTCGCTGGCCGCGCGCGTCAGGCCGACCATGCGCCGGAAGACCTCCATGGGCATGTCCCGCCCGCGGGCCTGGGAGGCCCTGTGCATGGAGGCGTAGACCGCCTGCTCGGTGTCCACCAGCAGGCCGTCCATATCGAACACCACGGCCCTGACCCGGCGCGGCAGGCTCATGGCGTTCAGTCCTCCACGAACTCGTCGGCCTTATAGCCCTGGAAATAGAGCACCGCCGTCAGGTCGGCGTGATCCACCGCGCAGTCAGCCTCGGCGGCCACCACCGGTTTGGCGCGATAGGCGACGCCCAGGCCAGCGGCCTCGATCATGGCCAGGTCGTTGGCCCCGTCGCCGATAGCGATGGCCGAGACCGGAGCCAGGCCCAAGGCGCGAGCCTCCTCCTGCAGGGCCGCCAGCTTGGCTTCGCGGCCGAGGATCGGCTCGCCGACGGCGCCGGCGAGGACGCCGTCAGCCTCCAGAAGCGTGTTGGCCCGGTCGGCGTGGAAACCGGCTGCCGCGGCCACCCGGCTGGTGAAAAAGGTGAAGCCGCCCGAGACCAGCACGCAGCGCGCCCCGCCCGCAGCCATGGTGCGCACCAGGGTCCGGGCGCCGGGGTTGAGTCGCACCCGCTCGGCATAGGCCTGCTCCAGGGCGGAAACCGGCAGGCCCTTCAACATGGCGACCCGCTCGCGCAGGGCGCCCTCGAAGGCGATCTCGCCGCGCATGGCCCGCTCGGTGATGGCCGAGACCTCAGCCTTCACCCCGGCGAAGTCGGCCAGCTCGTCGAGGCACTCGCACCCGATGATGGTCGAGTCCATGTCGGCGACCAGCAGGCGCTTGCGCCGCCCCTCCCAAGGCTGGACGCAGACGTCGATCGGCAGTTCGGCCAGCGCGCCGCGGGCGATCCGGCGCACGGCGTCGAGCTCCGGCGCCTCCACCAGCAGGTCCAGGGCGCCCGGTCCCAGGACCCGGGGCTCCTTGACGCGGGCCTTGGCGCCTGCGAGCGCTTCGGCGAGGCCGGCGACCACGGCCTGGGCGGCTCCCGGCTGGGGACTGACGAGAGTAAGGGCGATCTGCATGCAGCCCCGCATCTGGCTGATCGCCGGCCCCACCGCAAGCGGCAAGTCGGCCCTGGCCCTGCGCCTGGCGGACCGTGTCCGCGGGGAGATCGTCAACGCCGACGCCCTGCAGCTCTACGCCGATCTTCGCATCCTCAGCGCACGGCCGACGCCGGCCGAGGAAGCCCAGGCGCCGCACCATCTGTTCGGGGTCGCGGACGCGGGCGACGGCTGGTCGACCGGCCGCTGGCTGCGCGCCGCCCTGCCGGCCCTGGAGGCGATCGCCGAGCGGGGGCGGCCGGCGATTGTGGTCGGCGGCACCGGCCTCTACTTCCACGCCCTCACCCGGGGCCTGGCCGAAATCCCCGCGACGCCCGCCGATGTCCGCCGTCAGACCGGCGCCGACTATGAGGCCCTGGGCGAGGCGGCGTTCCGCGCCCGGCTCGCCACCGTCGACCCGGAAGCCGCGTCGCGCATCGCCCCCAACGACCGCCAGCGGCTGGTCCGCGCCTGGGAGGTGTTCACCGCCACGGGGACCGCCCTCTCAGAATGGCAGGCGCGGACCGCGCCGCCGATCCCGTCCGACGCCTGGCGCGCCGTGGCGCTGGAGCCCGCGCGCGAGGCCCTCTACGACCGCTGCGACGCCCGCCTCCACGCCATGGTGGCCGAGGGCGCGCTGGCCGAGGTGGAGGCGTTGGCGGCCCGCGGCCTCGATCCCGCCCTGCCCGCCATGAAGGCGGTGGGCGTGCGCGAGCTGGCGGCGCATCTGCGGGGCGAGCTGAGCCTGCCAGAGGCTGTCGCCGCGGCCCAGATGGAGACCCGCCGCTACGCCAAGCGCCAGCTCACCTGGCTGCGGAACCAGATTCCCGACTGGCCGCGTCTGACGGCCGACGACGCCGAAAGCCAGTGGAACCAGTTTCTCGCCCTCCCCGATGGTTGACGGCGGGCCCCCCGCCATGCCACATGCGAGCCTCTGTCCGGAAGTGGAGACCGCTCGATGCGCGTCCAGCTCGTACTCGTAAGGCGACCGTCCAGGGGCTGATCCGCATCAGCTCATACGGTCGCTTGCACCAGGCCCCCCGCGGGCCTTTTTTATTGCCCTCATCCAGGCTGAACCCATGACCGCCCAGACCACCACCCTCGAACCCGCCGCCCAGACCCCCGCCGAGTCCGCCGCCGAGACCCTGACCGGGGCGGAGATGGTGATCCGCGCCCTGCTCGACCAGAAGGTCGAGGTGCTGTTCGGCTATCCGGGCGGCGCGGTCCTGCCGATCTATGACGCCCTGTTCGCCGAGCCGAAGCTGCGCCACATCCTGGTCCGCCACGAGCAGGGCGCGACCCACGCGGCCGAGGGCTATGCGCGCTCCACCGGCAAGTGCGGCGTGGTCCTGGTCACCTCCGGCCCGGGGGCGACCAACGCCGTCACCGGCATCGTCGACGCCCTGATGGACTCCATTCCGATGGTGGTCATCACCGGCCAGGTCCCGACCCACCTGATCGGCACCGACGCCTTCCAGGAATGCGACACCATCGGCATCACCCGGCCCTGCACCAAGCACAACTACCTGGTGAAGGACGTCAATGACCTGCCGCGGATCATCCACGAGGCGTTCCACATCGCCACGTCGGGGCGCCCTGGCCCGGTCGTCATCGACATCCCCAAGGACGTCCAGTTCGCCCGCGGGACCTATCAGGGCCCGGAGGCGGTGACCTTCGCGCATAACTACAAGCCCCGGATCCGGGGCGATGCGGCCAAGATCGCCGAGGCCGCCGCCATGATCGCCGGCGCCCGCCGGCCGGTGCTCTATTCCGGCGGCGGCGTCATCAACGCCGGCCCGGGCGCCGCCCAGGCGCTGCGCCGGTTCGCCGAGCTGACCGGGGCGCCGGTGACCTCCACCCTGATGGGCCTGGGCGCCTTCCCGGCGTCCGATCCCAAGTGGCTGGGCATGGTCGGCATGCACGGCTCGTTCGAGTCCAACCACGTCATGCACGACTGCGACGTCATGGTCGCGATCGGCTCGCGCTTCGACGACCGGGTGACCGGCCGGCTGGACGCCTTCTCCCCCCACAGCCGCAAGATCCACATCGACATCGACGCCTCGTCGATCGGCAAGAACGTGCGCGCCGACATCGGCATCGTCGGCGACGCCGGCGCGGTGCTGGAGGACCTGATCGCGGTCTGGGGCCAACGCAAGCTGACCCAGGACAAGGCGGCGCTGGCCGACTGGTGGCGCCAGATCAACATCTGGCGCGACCGCAAGGGCTTCGCCTACCGCCAGGGCACGGAGCTGATCCAGCCGCAGTACGCCATCCAGCGCCTCTACGAGCTGACCCGCGGCCATGACGTCTACATCACCACGGAGGTCGGCCAGCACCAGATGTGGGCCGCCCAGTTCTTCCACTTCGAGGAGCCGAACCGCTGGATGACCTCCGGCGGCCTGGGCACCATGGGCTACGGCCTGCCCGCCGCGGTCGGGGTCCAGGTCGCCCATCCGGGCTCGCTGGTCATCGACATCGCCGGCGACGCCAGCGTGCAGATGACCATGCAGGAGATGTCGACGGCCGTTCAGCACGACCTGCCGATCAAGATCTTCATCCTGAACAACGAATGGATGGGCATGGTCCGCCAGTGGCAGCAGCTGCTGCACGGCGAGCGCTACTCGCACTCCTATTCGGCCAGCCTGCCGGACTTCGTGAAGCTGGCCGAGGCCTATGGCTGCGTCGGCCTGCGCGCCGAAAAGCCGGACGAGCTGGACGACAAGATCCGCGAGATGCTCTCGGTCAACCGGCCGGTGATCTTCGACTGCCGGGTCACCAAGGAAGAGAACTGCTTCCCGATGATCCCGTCCGGCAAGGCGCACAACGAGATGATCCTGGGCGAGGACGCAGGCGACCTCGGCGCGGTCATCGACGAGGCGGGCCGGAAGCTTGTTTAAGAAGCTGCGGCGACGGCTCTGGCCATCGCCGTTCGAGCGCTACCACTTTGGCCTGCTGAAGAATTCGCAGAAGGCCGGCTGGACGGGCGCCGCAATGCCGGCCGAGGCGGGAGAGCCGGCCTACACCTACACGCTCGGCTTCTGGGTGAATCTTGGTTCGCCGGACATTGTGATCTCTGGCCACCCCTATGCGCGGCACGAGAATGACATGTTGTGGGAGGCGTTCCGTCAAATCAAAGACGGCCATCTGACGCCGAGCGAGAACGCGCCTTGGCCGGGTTGGCTGGAGAAAGGCCATTGGACTTGGCGACAGGTTCATCCAAGCCAATGGAACACGCACAATTTCGGCTCAGGATTCTGGTTCAACGAACGCCAGCCTGACGCTCGCCCCGCCCCGCCCGCGTTTCAGCTTGTCTGGCCAGACAGCGAGGGCCGCCTTCCTTGGGAGGCGGGCTATGACGATCAGTTCCGCGCCATGCAGTATGCGTTCTACGAACCGCGCAAATGGGATGGTCCTGAGACCTAACGCGCCGAACGGACGATGTTGCCGCGGATGCGCGCAGCGCCGTCCTTGGCGAGGTCGAAGCGCGTGGTGGAGAGGCTGACCGGCCCTTCGAGCGCGGCGTTCACCGATCGATCCCCGCCTCAGCCGCCGCGGCTGCTCACCGGCGGTGATCGTGCTCCTGGACGAGTTCGCCATCCGCGAATGGCCGGGCGAGACCGAGGCCCTGGAAGAGTTCTTCGAGGGCAAGCCGCCCCGGATCGAGAAGTTCGGGTGGGCCTCGGCGCCCGGCGGCTACTTCGTGAAGGGCTGAGGCCCGCTCACGCCGACGCCAGGAAGCCGTGCAGGGCGGCGACCACCTGGGCCCCCTCGCCCACCGCCGAGGCGACGCGCTTGACCGAGCCCGAGCGGACGTCGCCGATGGCGTAGACCCCGGGCACGCTGGTCTCCAGCGGGCGGGACGCGCCGGTCAGGATGAAGCCCTTCTCGTCCAGCGCCACGCCTGAGCCTGCCAGCCAGTCGGTGTTCGGCGCCGCGCCAATGAACAGGAAGAGGTGGCGGATCGACCGGCGGGTCTCGCCCGCCGGCGTGCGCCAGGTCAGGGCCTCCATCATCCCGTCCTGGCCCTCCAGCGCCGTCACCTGCGCGCCGGTGACGACCTCGATGTTGGGCAGGCCCTCGATGCGGTCGACGAGATAGCGCGACATGCTGGCCGCCAGGCCCTCGCCGCGGACGATCAGCCAGACCTTCCGCACCTGGCTGGCCAGATAGACGGCGCCCTGGCCGGCGGAGTTGCCCGCCCCGACCAGCGCCACCTCCTGGCCGGCGCAGAGCCGCGCCTCGATGGGCGAGGCCCAGTAGTGGACCGAGGCCGCCTCGAACGCCTCGATCCCCGGCACGTCGAGACGGCGATAGCGGGCGCCGCTGGCCAGGACCACGGCCCGCGCCGTCGCCTGCTCCTCGCCGCCCACCTGCAGGCGGAAGCCGCCATCGCCGATGGGCTCCAGCCGCATCGCCTCGTCCGGAATGGCGATCTCCACCCCGAACTTCTGCGCCTGATTATAGGCCCGGGCCATCAGCGCCATGCCGCTGATGCCGGTGGGAAAGCCCAAATAGTTCTCGATCCGCGCCGAGGCGCCGGCCTGCCCCCCGAACGCCCGGCAATCCAGGACCAGGGCCGAAAGCCCTTCCGATCCGGCATAGACCGCCGCGGCCAAGCCAGCCGGTCCCGCGCCGATGATCGCGACGTCATAGGTCCGCTCGGGATCGAGCTTGCCGACCAGACCCAGGCAGCGGGCGAGTTCGCCCTCCCCCGGATTGCGCAGGATCTGGCCGCCGGGACAGAGCACGATGGGCAGCTGCTCGGGCGCGACGCCAAGCCGCTCGATCAAGCAGCGGGCGTCGGGGTCCTTGTCAGGGTCGAGCCGCTGCTGCGGATGGCCGGCGCGGCGCAGGAAGCCCTCCAGCCTCAGGACGTCGCCGTCGCCTTCGCGGCCGACGATGATCGGGCCGACGTCGCCGGTTTCGATCAGGCTGACCCTACGCAGGATCAGGGCGCGCATGATCCGCTCGCCAAGCTCGGCCTCGGCGATCATCACTGCGCGGAGCTGGTCCGGCGGGATCACCAGGCCTTCGACGTCCTCGAGGGCGATGGCGTCCACCAGCGCCGGGCGCCCGGATAGCTGGGCGAGTTCGCCCATGAACGATCCCGCCTCGTGGACGACGATCGGGCGCTCGCGACCGCGCTCGTCGCGCCCGGTGATCGACACCCGGCCGGACAGGATCACGATCATTCCGAGATTAGCCTCGCCGGTACGGGCGAGCGCCTCGCCCGCCGCGAACCGCCGCACCTGTCCGAACCGGCGCAGGCGCGCGATGTCCGCCTCGCTGAGGGTGGGGAATATCTGGGGGCGCCGGGTGTCGATGATCGTCTCAGCCATCAGGGCAGCGCACAGGAGCCGGAGGGACCGGTCAAGTCCCGCCGTCGGTTGCAGAGCGCCTGCGGTTGTGACACGTCCTGCCCCACGCACTGCAGAGGCCCGACATGCCCGATCCGCAACCCGGCTCCGTCTACGAACCGACGCACGAGGAGGAGCCGGAGAACCTGGCGACCTTCGCCGTCCTGGTCGACAACGAACCTGGCGTGCTCCACCGGCTCGTCGGCCTGTTCGCCGCGCGCGGCTACAACATCGAAAGCCTGACGGTGGCCGAGACGGACCGCCGCTCGCACACCTCGCGCGTGACCATCGTGACGCGGGGCGCGCCGCACGTGCTGGCCCAGATCGAGGCCCAGCTCGAGAAGATGGTGGCCACCCGCGACGTGCGCGACGTCACCCGCGACCCCAACGGCGTCGAGCGCGAGCTGGCCCTGGTGAAGGTGCGCAGCACCGGCGCCGAGCGGGTCGAGGCGCTGCGCGTCGCCGACATCTTCCGGGCCAAGGTGATCGACACAACCCATGAGAGCTTCATCTTTGAGCTCACCGGCGCGTCGTCGAAGATCGACAAGTTCGTCGACCTGATGCGCCCGCTCGGCCTTGTGGAACTGTCCCGCACGGGCGTGCTTTCCATCACGCGGGGGCCCGAAGCCATGTGAGGAGCCGGCGATGGCCGCGACCTCGAAAGCCGCCGCCCTCCTCGCCGCCCTCGCGCTCAGCGCGCCCGCTCCCGCCCTGGCCCAGCTCCGGGTGCTGAAATCCACCGCGCCCAAGACCCTGCCGCCGGTCGAGGCGGAGATCTGGCCCTATCCGCCCCCCGACCCGCAGTCCTGGTGGGACGATCCGCGCCCCATGGCGCCCGAGGCGGCCGATCCCCTGGGCGGCCGCCGGCTCGGGCGGACCGCGCGGGAAAACCTCGTGGACAATGGTGTCGAGCCCACGCTCTACCGGCTCTGGGACCTGCCGCCCCTGCAGACCCAGGTCCTGCACGACGACGAGATGATCCTGGAGGTCTGGACACGGCCCTCGCGCAGCGTGCGCCAGGCGGTGATCCGCATCACGGTGCGCGGCGACGGCAAGGCCTTCGTCCAGGGACGCGCCGGAGAGGCCTGCTGCGAGCCTGGGATCCGCCGCCGGATGGGATTCGACGCCGAACTGCCCGCCGGGGCCGCGGCGACCTTCCTGGCCCTGCGCGGAAATCCGATGTGGGATTCGCCGCGCGACGTGGGCGTGGTGGATTCCCGCGTCTCCACCGACGCGCTTTGTGTAGACGGGATCGCCTATGACCTGACCCTGCTCGTCCCGGGCCGCTCACGCGCCCTGCGGCGGGCCTGCGACGACGTGGAGATCGGCCAGATCGCCGACGCCCTCGCGCCGACGGTGGCCGCGGCGCTTGGCCACGACCCGCGCTTCGACGTGCTGTTTCGTCGCGGCGCCGATTTTTCCAGCGCCCGCGCCGCCTATGCGGACCTGATCCAGAACGGCGGAACCCTGCGTCCCGACCCGAAGGCACGGCCTCAGCGGGCGGCGGGAGAACCGCCGCCCGCCGCGCCCTGACCAGCACCATCCCCACGTCATTCCCGGCTTAAGCGCTGAACGCCTTCTAATCCGTCCGCTTCGGCCCTATATTCGAAGGGTCCGGGTGACCGGACTATGGAGATAAACGCGCACGTAATAAGCGGACTGGACCCGGGTGCGATTCCCGGCGGCTCCACCAATCTTCACCGGGTTATCGCCGGTAAGCGCGGGGCCGATCAGCATCGACAGACGTCTAAAGGTGTTTGCTTTCTCTCGGCTTGGCCCACCGTTTCGGGCTTTTAACTAACTGCGAACGATAACTTCGCTGAAGAGGTTCGGCTCGCCGCGTAATGCGGTTAGTCGTTTCTCGACCTAAAGCCCTGGTGTCTTAGCAGCGCCAGGCGGGGCCGGGAGGGGGCCTGGCAACAGAACCCCTCCACCTTCCCTGCGTCGAACGCCGTACATCGGGCGCCAGCCTGATCGAGGGCCGTGCGGCCGTGCTCCGCCTTGCGCGGAAGCGTCGAAAGGGTAAGGGTTTTCACGTCAGCACCGTTCCGGAGCGCGCATGCCGCAGGACCCGCCCGCCCAAGACCTGATGCACTACGAGGCTATGGCTCAGGACGCCCTGCGCGGCGTGGTCAAGGCGGCGCTGAAACGGGCCGCCTCGCCCGAGGGGCTGCCCGGCGCGCACCACTTCTACATCACCTTCAAGACCGACGCCGCGGGCGTCTCCGGGCCTGAGGACCTGCTGTCCAAGTACCCGGACGAAATGACCATCGTCCTGCAGCACCGCTACTGGGACCTGGCCCCGGGCGAGACCTTCTTCGCCGTCACCCTGCACTTCGGCGGCCAGCCGAAGCGGCTGTCCATCCCCTATGCGGCGGTGACGCGGTTCTACGACCCGAGCGTCCAGTTCCTGCTGCAGTTCGAGGCCCCGGCGGCGTCCCCTGCCGCTGCGCCCGCCCCTGCGGTCGCGGCGGCCGAGCCGTCCGCTGCTCCGCCGGCGGATGGCGAGGCCAAGATCGTCTCCCTCGACCAATTCCGGAAGAAGTGAACCGGGCGGGTCTGACCGTCCTCCTCGCCGCCCTGGCCAGCGCCTGGGCGCTGGTCGCCGCCGCCCCAGCTGCGGCGGCGAGCGCGTTCGCCGACTGGTCGGCCGTCGTGGTCGCCGGCGACTGGCGCGCCCACAGCGGCGGCCCCTCCGAAGCCTTCGACAATGCCCGCCGCGACGTGGCCCGCGCGATCGAGTCCGCCGGCTTCACCCACGACAATATCCGCCAGTTCTCAGTCCGGCCGCAGCGCTACCGGGACGTCCATCCCCTGAAGTCGGAACCCCGGGCGATCTACGAGGCCCTGGCCGACCTCGCCCGGCGCAACCCCGGCGGCTGCCTGGTCTATTTCAGCTCGCACGGCGCGCCCCAGGGCGTGCTGGTGAACAATTCCGTTCTGCCCCCGGGCACGCTGGACGCCATGCTTGACGAGGCCTGCGGCGCGCGACCGACGATCGTCGTGATCTCGGCCTGCTTTTCGGGGGTGTTCATCCCCCAGCTCGCCGGTCCCGATCGCATGATCCTCACCGCCGCGCGGCCGGACCGCACCTCCTTCGGCTGCGGCGAGGCCGACAAATATCCCTTCTTCGACGACTGCTTCCTGCAGGGGATGCGCACGGCCGGCGCCTTTCCGGAGCTGGCCGCATTCGTACAGGCCTGCATCGCCAGGCGCGAGGTCGAGGAAGGGGCGACGCCGCCGTCCGAGCCGCAGGTCTGGATCGGCGAGACCCTCCGCCCGCTCCTGCCGCTCTATCGTTTTGCACAGACGCCTTGAGGCTGCGACGCCGCCGAGCTTGCCGACTCTGCGCGGCGCCCTACAAATCTGTAGGGGCCCCCAGAATCACCCGCGGACGCGACTCAGCTCATGCGCTTCATCGTCAACGCCGCCGCCCTGGCGCTCGTCGCCCTCCTGACCGGCCCCGCGGCCGCTCAGAACACGTCGGCTGCGACCGCCGCGCCCCCGGCGCCGGCCGCCTCACCCGCTGCGGCGCCTTCCGCCGCCCCCAGGCCGTACGTGCCGGTCCCGCCGCGTCCGGCGGCCGCGCGCCCGTCCGGCCCCCGTCCGGCGACGGTCGCTGCGGCAGGCGCAGCGCGCCCCGCGCCGCCGGCTGGCGGACTGGCCGCCTACGTCCCCGCCACGCCCGCGACGCCCTCCGGCGCGCGGCTGGCCCCGGGCGAGCCGCTTCCGGCCGCCGAGCTTGAGGCCTTCGTCGACGGCGTGGTGCGCGACGCCATGGCCCGCGAGCACATCGCGGGCGTGACGATCAGCGTCGTCCAGAACGGCCAGGTCGTGCTGAAGAAGGGCTACGGCTACGCCACCCTCGACCCGGCGCGACGGGTGGACCCGGACCGCACGCTCTTCCGCCTGGGCTCCGTCTCCAAGACCTTCGCCTGGATCGCCCTCATGAAGGAGGTCGAGGCGGGCCGCATGCGCCTGGAATCGCCGGTCAACCTCTACCTGCCTGAACGCCTGCAGGTGCGCGACCAGGGCTACCGGACCCCGGTGCGCGTGGCCAACCTGCTCGACCATTCCGCCGGCTTCGAGGAGCGGACCCTCGGCCACCTCTATGAGCGGCGGCCCCAGCGGGTGCGCCCGCTCGCCGACTACCTGCGCCAGGAACGGCCCCGCCGGGTCCATGCGCCGGGCGCGGTGTCCAGCTTCTCCCACTACGGCGTCGGCCTGGCGGGCGAGGCGGTCACCTATGTCGCCCAGAAACCCTTCGAGCGGCTGATCGAGGAAGAGATCCTGGTCCCGGCCCGGCTCACCCACACCAGCTTCCGCGAGCCGAGGCCGGCCCGCGACGGCCTGCCGATCCCCATGTCCCCCGCCCTCGCGGCGGACCTGTCCTCCGGCTACCACTGGACGCCTACGGGCCTGGCCGCCGAGCCTTTCGAGTACAGTGGCCAGAACGCGCCGGCGAACTCGGCCTCGTCCACCGCCGGCGACATGGCGCGCTACATGGCCCTGCTGCTCAACGGCGGGAGCCTTGAAGGGGCCTTGGTCTATGGCCCGCGGACAGCCCAGGCGCTGCGCACCCCGATGCAGGCCGCGGGGCCGGGCGTGAACGGCTGGGCGCACGGCTTCATGATGTACGACCTGCCCGGCGGCCGGCGCGGGTTCGGGCACCTGGGCTCCACCCTGGCCTTCCAGTCCAACCTGGTGGTGGCCCCGGAGCTGGGCCTGGGGATATTCATCGCCGCCAACACCGACACCGCCGCCGACCTCGCCGAGCGTCTGCCGGGCGAGATCGTCCAGCAGTTCTACACCGCGCCAGCGACCTTCCCGCGACCGGGGAACCCCGAGCTCCTGAACCTGCGCGCCCACTACGACGGCTATTATGTCACCACCCGGCGCGCCTATGGCGGGCTGGAGGCCTTCGCCTCCCGCCTGCGCAGCGGAACCCTGGTCAAGGTGCTGAACGACGGTCGCCTGGCGACCACCACCGGGGTGGGCTCGGTCGTCTGGGCCCCCGACGGCGACCCGGCCGCAGGCCGATTCGTCGGGGTGCGCGGCCCCGGACGCCTGGTGTTCGATATGCGACAGGGCGCCGCGGCCAGCTTCATCGACGACATGAACGCCGCCCGGCACGAGCGGACCGACAGCTGGCTCCAGCCGCGCACCCTGTTGGTCATGGCCGGTCTGGCCGCCGTCGCGGCCCTGGCCACCCTGGGCGGCGTCATCCTGCGCGACCGCCGCGAGTTCCGTGAGACCAGCATCCAGAGCCGGCTGAGCCAGGTCCAGAACACCCAGGCGATCCTCTGGCTCACGGCCTTCGCGTTGTTTTCCGCCTGGTTCCTGCGCAGCCGGGACGCGGCGGCGGTGATGTACGGCTGGCCGGGTCCGTTCCTGATCCTGGCTTCGGCCTGCGCCCTGGTGGCCGCGGCGCTGACCATCCTGGCGCTCGCCGCCCTGCCCGCGGTCTGGCGCGGCGGCCGGCGCGTGGACTCCTGGTCGCCGCTGCGCAAGCTCTCCTTCAGCGTCACCGTCCTGATCTATGCGGGGCTCTCGGTGACGCTTTTTAACTGGGGCGCGCTGAGCCCCTGGAGCGGCTGACGGCCCCGCGCGGGATAAGATCAGATGAAAGTCGCCTGATCTTATCCCGCTCTAGATTCAAGAGTTTGAGCGCGTTCTGACCGCAAAACCGGTGTCCACTTTTGCGGAACGCGCTCAAGTCTTAAACGCGCCGTTTACCTTGCACTGGGTAAATCCTGCCTAGCGGAGCGCGTCCTTCGGGGCGTGAGGGGGGCTCCGCGTGGAGAAGGTCGCAGGATTTGAACGGGTTCGTCGCAGCGCTCCAGCGATTCGGCATCGGACGATTGGCGGCGATCATCGGGATCGGCGCCGGCGTGGCCGCGGCCCTGTTCGCCCTGACGATGAATCTCGGCGAGCCCAAGGCGCTGCTCTATTCCAACCTCGACCTGAAGGAAGCGGGCTCCATCACCGGAGCCCTCGACCAGGCGGGGATCAAGTACGAGGTCAAGGGCGATGGGGCCACCATCATGGTGCCGCGCGACCAGGTGGCCTCCACCCGCCTCATGCTCTCCGGCAAGGGCCTGCCGACCTCGGGCTCGGTGGGCTACGAGATTTTCGACGAGTCCAACGCCCTCGGCCAGACGGACTTCGTCCAGCAGCTTAACCGCCAGCGCGCCCTGGAGGGCGAGCTCGCCCGCACCATTCGCAGCCTGGAGGGCGTGACCAGCGCGCGGGTCCATCTGGTGCTGCCCAAGCGCCAGCTGTTCGAGGAAGAGACCGATCCGCCCACGGCCTCGGTCACCCTGGGCATCGGCGCCCGCGAGCCGGGATCGGAGCAGGTCAAGGCCGTCCAGAACCTGATCGCCGGCGCGGTGCCGGGCCTGAAGCCCGAGCACGTCACCGTCATCGACCAGCACGCCCGGACCCTTTCAGGCCCGCAGGACGAAGCGGGCCTCACCGACGGCCGCAAGAGCGAGGTGGAAACCCGCATCGCCAAGACCGTGCGCAACCTGGTGGAGGGCGTCGTCGGCCCCGGCAAGGCGCGGGTGAACGTCACCGCCGACCTGGCGCTGTCCCACGTCACGGTGCAGCAGGAGAGCTTCGACCCCGACGGCCAGGTGGTGCGTTCCGAATCCACCACGGAGGAGAAGGCCAGCGAAACCCAGCCCTCCGACAACGGCCAGGTCTCGGCCTCCAACAACATCCCGGGCGGCGTGCCGCCGCAGGACGGGCAGATGGGCTCGAACAGCGGCAAGACCGAGAGCACCACCAACTACGAGATCACCAAGACCGTCCGCACCGAAGTGACCGAGCCCGGCGAGATGAAACGCCTGTCGGTCGCGGTGGCGGTCGATGGTGTCACCGCGCAGGGCAAGGGCGGCAAGCCCGGCGCCTACACCCCCCGCAGCGCCGAGGAGATGCAGCGCATCGAGCAGCTGGTCCGCACCGCCGTCGGGTTCAGTTCCGACCGCGGCGACCAGGTGACGGTGGTCAATGTCCGTTTCCCGAGCGCCGAGGACGCCGATGGCGTGACGGCCGCGAACCCGCTGATGGGCTTCGACAAGAACGACATCATGCGCGCCGTCGAGCTGCTGATCATCGTCGTGGTCGCGGCGCTGATCATCTTCTTCGTCGCCCGCCCGCTGCTCAAGGCGGGCCCGGGCGGCGGCGTCATGCCGATGATGATGGCCCCCGGCGGCCAGCGCATGGCCGCCGGCCCTGACGGCCATCCCCTGCAGGTCGCCGTCGACCCGGCCACCGGCCAGCCCCTGCAGATCGCCGCCCAGCAGTCGGAGATCGACCAGAAGATCAACATCGCCCGCATCGAGGGCCAGGTTAAGGCCAGCTCCGTCAAGCAGGTGTCGGAGTTCGTCGAACGGCATCCGGAGGAGTCCGTCGCGATCCTCCGCTCCTGGCTGCATGACACCGCATGAGCCGGCTCAAGGGAAAAACCATCGCCGACGTCGCGCGGCTGAACGGCCCGGAGAAGGCGGCCATCATCCTGCTGTCGCTGGGCGAGGAGCACGCCTCCATCTGGCGCGCCCTCGACGAGGAGGAGATCAAGGAGGTCTCCCAGGCCATGGCCGGCCTTGGCACCGTCGCGGCCTCGGTCGTCGAGGAGCTGCTGGTGGAGTTCGTCTCCAGCATGTCGGCGGGCGGCTCGATCATGGGCTCGTTCGAGCAGACCCAGCGCCTGCTCTCGGCGATCATGCCCGGCGAGAAGGTCGAGAACCTCATGGAGGAGATCCGCGGTCCGGCGGGTCGCACCATGTGGGACAAGCTGGGCAACGTGAACGAGGCGGTGCTCGCCAACTACCTGAAGAACGAATACCCGCAGACGGTCGCGGTGGTGCTGTCGAAGATCAAGTCGGAGCATGCGGCCCGGGTCCTGGGCTGCCTGCCCGAGGATTTCGCCCTGGAATGCGTCACCCGCATGCTGCGCATGGAGCCGGTGCAGCGCGAGATCCTCGACAAGATCGAGCAGACCCTGCGCACCGAGTTCATGTCCAACCTGGCGCGCACCTCCAAGCGCGACAGCCACGAGATGATGGCGGAGATCTTCAACGCCTTCGACCGGCAGACCGAGGCCCGGTTCATCGCCGCCCTGGAAGAGCGCAACCGCGAGAGCGCCGAGCGCATCCGCGCCCTGATGTTCGTCTTCGAGGACCTCTCCAAGCTCGACCCCGGCGGGGTCCAGACCCTGCTGCGCGCCGTCGAGAAGGATCAGCTGGGCCTGGCCCTCAAGGGCTCCTCGGACGCCCTGCGCGAGATGTTCTTCTCCAACATGAGCGAGCGGGCCGCCAAGATCATGCGCGAGGACATGGAGAGCATGGGCCCGGTGCGCCTGAAGGACGTCGACCAGGCCCAGATGAACATGGTCCAGGTCGCCAAGGACCTCGCCGCCAAGGGCGAGATCATGCTGGCCGGGGCCGGCGGCGACGACGAGCTGATCTATTGAGGGCGCGCCGCAGATGACCACAGCCCCCCGCAAGTTCGACTTCGACACCGTCTTCGACGGCGACGGCGACGTGGTGGCCAGCGCCCCTCGCCCCAAGCGCCTCTACCCCGCCGAAGAGGTCGAGCAGATCCGCGCCCAGGCCCACGCGGACGGCCAGCAGGCGGCGCTGGCCGGCATGGCCGCCCTCCAGGCCCAGGCGCTGTCCCAGATCGCCGACGCCTGCCGCCAGGCCCTGCCCACCTTGGCCGCCGTGGCGCACGCCCACCGGGAGGGCTCTGCCGCCCTCGCCCAGGCCTGCGCCCGCGCCATCGCCGACGCGGCCCTCGACAAGTTTCCCGCCGAGCCCCTGCGCGCGGCCCTCATCGCCCTCGCCCGCGAGATCGAGGCCGCGCCGCGGCTGGTGATCGCCATCGCCCCTGAGCTGCAGGACGGCCTGGAGGCCGCCCTGGCCGAGACCGCCCAGGCGATCGGCTTTGCGGGCGCCATCGTCGTGCGTCCGCAGCCGGGCCTGGCCCGCGGCGCCTTCACCCTCGACTTCGGCGACGGCGCGGCGGCCTACGACCCGCAGGCCGCCGCCGCCCGCATCGCCTCGGCCCTCGACGCGGCCCTCGCCGCCGAGGGCCTGCACGCCGAACCTTTGGTTCCCGGGACCGACCCGGGTCTTGTCCAAGAGTAGACCCCCATGTCCGACAGCGAACTCAAGCTCGACGAATTCGGCCCCGGTGGCGACCTCCCGGCGGTGATCGCTCCGGAAGGGGAGGAGAAGAACGCCACCGATTTGGCGCCGGTCTTCGACGTGCCGGTGTCCATCTCGGCCGTGCTCGGCCGGGCCTCCATGTCGGTCGCCCAGCTCCTGCAGCTCAACTCGGGCAGCGTGCTGGAGCTCGACCGCAAGGTGGGCGAGGCCATCGACATCTATGTGAACAACCGCCTGGTCGCCCGCGGCGAGGTCGTGATCGTCGACGACCGGCTCGGCGTGACCATGACCGAAATCATCAAGGACGGCGACACCGCAGCCTGAAGGCGACGGGGTTCAAGGAGAACAAGACATGCGGCTTCTGGTCGTCGGAAAACTGAACGGGCAGCTCGCCACCGCCGTGAAGATGGCCATGGCGACGGGCGCCAAGGTCAGCCACGTGGAGACGGTGGCGGCCGCCACCCACGCCCTGCGCGCAGGCCAGGGCGCGGACCTCTTGATGGTCGACTACGAACTCGACATCGCCGGCCTGATCGCGGCCAACGAAGCCGAACGCATCACTGTGCCGGTGGTCGCCTGTGGGGTTGGCGCCGACTCCCAGCGCGCGGCCGACGCGATCCGCGCCGGGGCCAAGGAATTCATTCCCCTGCCGCCGGACGCCGAGCTGATCGCCGCGGTGCTCGCCGCCGTGACCGACGACAACCGCCCCATGGTGGTGCGCGATCCGTCCATGCAGCAGGTCATCAGCATGGCCGACCAGATCGCCCCCTCCGACGCCTCCATCCTGATCACCGGGGAGAGCGGCGTCGGCAAGGAGGTGATCGCCCGCTACGTCCACCAGAAGTCCCGCCGGGCCCAGCGGCCCTTCATCTCGGTCAACTGCGCGGCCATTCCGGACAACCTCCTGGAAAGCGAGCTGTTCGGCCATGAGAAGGGCGCCTTCACGGGCGCGGTGGCCCGGCGCATCGGCAAGTTCGAAGAGGCTACGGGCGGCACCCTGCTGCTCGACGAAATCTCCGAGATGGACGGGCGCCTGCAGGCCAAGCTCCTGCGCGCCCTGCAGGAGCGCGAGATCGACCGGGTCGGCGGCGCCAAGCCGGTGAAGGTGGACATTCGCGTCCTGGCCACCTCCAACCGCGACCTGGCCCAGGCGGTGCGCGACGGCGTCTTCCGCGAGGACCTGCTCTATCGCCTGAACGTCGTGAACCTGCGCCTGCCGCCCCTGCGCGAGCGCCCTGGCGACATCGTCGCGCTGGCCGAGTTCTTCGTGAAGAAGTACGCCGCGGCCAACGGCCAGCAGGTCCGGCCGATCTCCGAGGAGGCCAAGCGCCGCCTGATCAGCCATCGCTGGCCCGGCAATGTGCGCGAGCTGGAGAACTCCATCCACCGCGCCGTGCTGCTGTCCTCCGGCCCCGAGATCGAGGAGGCGGCGATCCGCCTGCCCGACGGCCAGCCGATGTCTCCGGGCGACGCCGGCTCGCGCGCCGCCCAGGCCGCCTCGTTCGCCGCCGAGACCGCCAGCCGCGCCTTCGTGGGGCAGACCGTCTCGGCCATGGAGCAGCAACTGATCATCGACACGCTCAGCCACTGCTTCGGCAACCGCACCCACGCGGCGAACCTGCTGGGCATCTCGATCCGGACCCTGCGCAATAAGCTGAAGGAATACACTGAGGCGGGCGTCGCCGTTCCGGCCCCCGGAGCGGCCGCCAGTGCGGCGTAGGTTCGCGGGGCCGATGCGTCCATCACGGGGCGTCATCCTCGGGCTTGTCCCGAGGACCTATGCACGTCGGCATCTCAAGAGAGGAAGCCGCCTCTCCGCCTCCGAACTTGCCGCGCGGTGTTCATGGGTCCTCGGGACAAGCCCGAGGATGACGAACGGATAGCTGATGACCGACGCCGGCCTCATGCGCGAAGCGGGCTCGGCCCCCACGGCCCGTGAGGTCTGGGGCTGGGTGGCGCGTGGCGACGTGGCCATGGCGCTGGGCGTCGTCGGGATCATCGTCCTTCTGATCCTGCCGATCCCGGCCTTCCTGCTGGACGCCCTCCTGTCGCTGTCCCTGACCAGCGCGGTCCTCATCCTGATGACCTCGCTCTTGATCAAGCGGCCGCTGGAGTTCACCGCCTTCCCAACGGTGCTGCTGGTCACCACCCTCTTCCGGCTGGGCCTGAACCTGGCCTCCACGCGGCTGATACTCAGCCACGGCCACGAGGGCGCGCACGGCGCCGGCAAGATCATCGAAGCCTTCGGCAAGCTGATGATGGGCGGCAACTACGTCATCGGGGTGATCGTCTTCGCCATCCTGGTGATCGTGAACTTCGTCGTCGTCACCAAGGGCTCGGGGCGGATCGCCGAAGTGGCGGCCAGGTTCACCCTCGACTCCATGCCCGGCAAGCAGATGGCCATCGACGCCGACCTGTCGGCCGGGCTGATCGAGGAGGCCGAGGCCAAGAAGCGCCGCAAGGAGCTGGAGCAGGAATCGACCTTCTTCGGCGCCATGGACGGCGCCTCGAAGTTCGTGCGCGGCGACGCCGTCGCCGGCCTGATCATCGTCGGCATCAACATCATCGGCGGCATCCTGATCGGGGTGCTGCAGCACAAGGTGCCGCTCGCCCAGGCGGCCTCGACCTACACCATCATGACCATCGGCGACGGCCTGGTGAGCCAGGTGCCGGCGCTGGTCATCTCCATCGCCGCCGGCTTCCTGGTGTCCAAGTCGGGGGTCGAGGGCTCGGCCGACAAGGCCCTGGTGACGCAGCTGGCCATGAACCCGGTGGCGCTGGGCATGGTCTCGGCCGCCGCCGGCGTCATCGCCTTCGTGCCCGGCATGCCGCTGATCCCCTTCGCCCTGGTCTCGATCGGGGCCGGCGCCCTGGCCTGGCGGCGCTCGCAGGACGCGCTCATGCCCGAGCCGGTGGAGATCGCCCCGGCCCCCGCGGCCGACCAGGACGAGCCGATCGCCCAGACCCTGGCCATCGACGAAATCAAGATCGAGCTGGGCTACGGCCTCCTGCCGCTGATCAACGACCTGGAGGGCCGCCGCCTCACCGACCAGATCAAGGCCCTGCGCCGGACCCTGGCCAGCGAGTTCGGCTTCGTCATGCCGGCCGTGCGGATCCTCGACAACATGCGCCTGCCCAGCCAGGGCTACTGCCTGCGCATCAAGGAGATGGAGGCCGGTTCGGGCGAGGTGCGCCTGGGCTCCCTGATGGCCATGGACCCGCGCGGCGGCCAGGTGGACTTGCCCGGCGAGCATGTGCGCGAACCCGCCTTCGGGCTGCCCGCCACCTGGATCGACGATTCCCTGCGCGAGGAAGCCACCTTCCGCGGCTACACCATCGTCGATCCCGCCACGGTGCTCACCACCCACCTGACCGAGATCCTGAAGGAGAGCATGCCGGACCTCCTCTCCTACGCCGAGGTCCAGAAGCTCCTGAAGGACCTGCCGACCGAGCAGAAGAAGCTCGTCGAAGACTTGGTGCCCACCGTCGTCACCACCGCCACCCTGCAGCGCGTCCTGCAGGCCCTGCTGCGCGAGCGCGTGTCGATCCGCGATCTGCCCGCAATCCTGGAGGGCGTAGGCGAAACCGCGCCCCACACCAATTCCATCACCACCCTGGTCGAGCAGGTCCGCGCCAAGCTCGCCCGCCAGCTCTCCTTCGCCTATCGCGGCGACGACGGCGCCCTGCCGATCGTCACCCTGTCGCCGGAATGGGAGAACGCCTTCTCCGAGGCCCTGGTCGGACCGGGCGAGGACAAGCAGCTGGCCCTGGCCCCCTCGCGCCTGCAGGACTTCATCCGCGGCGTCCGCGAAGCCTTCGAGCGGGCGGCCTTGGCGGGCGATTCGCCGGTGCTGCTCACCAGCCCCAGCATCCGGCCCTATGTGCGCTCGATCATCGAACGCTTCCGCGGCCAGACGCCCGTGATGAGCCAGAACGAGGTCCACCCGCGGGCCCGCCTCAAAACAGTCGGGTCGATCTGAATGCCCTGCGCCCAACGTTTGCGTCGTTGCCGTGACGGCTTGTCGCTGGTAGCGGTTCTCGCGCGATGGGCGAGAGCAGCGCCCGCAGCCTGGGACAGCGCATGCGCCGACGTTTGATTCCCGAGGGCCTGGAGAATTCCCTCGTGTGGGATTTCCTCACCTTCGAGAGACTGATGACCAACCAGGTCATCCACTGGATCTACTGGGCCGGGCTGGGCATCGTGGCCTTCATCGCCTTCGGCTCGGTGGGCGCGGCGATCGGTCTGCTCCTGCGCGAGCCGAGCCTGAGCGGCCTGCTACTGGCGATCCCCATGCTCGTGGGCGGCCTGCTGGTCGCGGCCGTGGCGGGCCTGCTGTGGCGCGCCTTCTGCGAGTTCTATGTGGCCATCTTCCGCATCAGCGAAGACCTGCATGCCCTGCGCAAGGCCGGCGTCGACCCCCTCTCGCCCCCGCGCTAGGCGCTTTCCGGTTCAGGCGGAATCCGCCCCCACCGTGGCGGTCGCTTGTCGAGAAACGCCTTCATCCCCTCCTGTGCGTCCGGCGTCGCCGCGACGTCGCAGAAGTCATCCACGGCCTGGCGGATCGCGTCTCGAAAGTCATTTGTGCGCATGAAGGCCGCGCGTCCCGCCCGCATGGCGCTGGGCGACTGCCGCGCGAAGGTCGTTGCGAGGTCCATCGCCGCGCGGTCCAGTTCGGAGGCGCTTACGACGCCGCTCACCAGCCCGAGTTCCGCCGCCTTCGCCGCATCGAAGACACGGCCGCTGAACAGCAACTCATAGGCTCGGTGCCGCCCGACGATCGGCGGCAGGTGTGCGAAATGGATGGCGGGGACGAGGCCCAGCTTGATCTCTGGATAGCCGAAGGTCGCCTGATCGCTGGCGAGGATGACATTGCAGGAGGTGGCGAGGGTCATGCCGCCCCCGCGTGCGGCGCCGCCCACAGCCGCGATGGTAGTCTTGCCCATGGCGTACTGGACATCGGCCAGGTCGATATAGAGGCGTTGGAGAACCGCACGAACGTCCTCGCGGCTGCGGCCGAGAAGCAGGTCGAGGTCCAGCCCGGCTGAAAACGCTTGCTCAAGTCCACTGCGCAGGACGACGGCGCGAACGGCGTCGTCCGCCGCGGCCCCCCGCAGCGCGGCCAGGATCTCGTCCAGAAACGGAATGCTCAGCGCATTCATGGGAGCGCGCATCAGCGTGATGACGGCGACGGCGTCCCTGACTTCATAGCTCACCATGCAAGTCGTCTCCGCTACGCGCGGGGCAGATGCCGAAGCGCCTCTGCGAAGGCCGAGGCCGTGGCCTTCGGTTGTCCCTGATCGTCGAACAACAGCGGCGCGTCGCCGGCGTTCTCCTCGATGAGCCAGGAATCCTTGTCGCGCAGGCCCCAGGTGGTCACGCCGAACCGCTGGGCTGCGGGCAGGTCGCCCATGGCCTCCACAGCCTCCGCGAACACCCGCGCCTGCTTCTCGCGCAGGTTCGCATCCGAGAACCGCTCCGGTTTGCCCCGGATGATCGAGACGTCGAGCTCGGAGATATGCACCGGCAGGCCGAAGCGGCCGATGGCCTTCACGGCCGTGCGGATGTCGCCGCGCTCCAGCGTGGCCCAGGTGTGGGTCTGGCAGCCGATCCCGCCGAGGGGCGTTCCCGCCGCAAGCAGGCGCTCGATCAGCCGCTGGAAGGTGTCGAGCTTCTTGGGCATGTGCTCGAGATTGTAGTCGTTGACGAACAGGCGCGCGGCCGGATCGGCGGCGTGCGCCTGGTCGAAAGCGCGGCGGATATAGTCGACCTCGCCCAGCCGCTTCGACCACAGGCATTCGCGGTAGCCGTCGCCCTCCTCGGCCACCGGTTCGTTGACGACGTCCCAGGCGACGACCTTGCCCCGGTAATGGCCCGCCACCGCGGCGATATAGCCGTCATAGGCGCGGGCGAACGCCGCGGGGTCCGAAATTCCGGCGAAGGAGGCCGGCTGCTGGGCGTACCAGATCAGGGTGTGCCCGAAGAGCTGCATGCCGTGCGCCGCGCAGAAGGCCGCGATCTCGTCGGGCCGGTCGAAGCGGAGGCTCCCGTCCTTCTGGACGATGTACTCCATCTTCATCTCCCACTGCGGGGTGATCTGGGAGAAATGGGTGGTCGCGAGCTCGACCCAGCTCGGATCCTTGAAGTGCGAGACCATGGCGCAAACGCCCAGGGGAAACGGCGCGGACTGCTTGAGCTTGCCGACCGGGCCCATGGGCGCGGCCGGCGCGGACTCCGCCGACCGGTCGCAGGCCGACAGCGCCAGGGCTCCGGCGACGACGAGCCGCCGGCTGACGCCCTGCCTCACCGCCCGCCTGCCCGGCGCAGGCCGAGTTCGTCCAGCGCGGCCCCCTCGCGTCGGGCGGCCTCCTTGCGCTGCGCCAGGCGCGCCGCCTCGGCGACGTGCTCGTATTTCTTCTGGGCTTCGAAGGCTTCGGCGAGCGCATCGCGCACCCCCTGCTCCTCCACGAGCAGCCGGACGATCTCCGCCTCGGCGGCGGCCTTGCGCAGCCGCAGGCCGTCGACATAGGCGCCGTGGCTCCAGGCGGCCTCCGGATCGGCTCTGGCGCGGTCGGCTTCGGCCTCGCCTTCAGCCTCCAGCATCACCCGTTTCATCTCCGCCGCGGCGCGGCGGCTGGCGATCTCGGCCATGCGCTTCTGGATCACCTCGACCTCGTAGGTCGAGAGTTTGATCAAGGATTCTGCCCAGCTCAAGACGCCTCACTTTCCACGATCGCCGCCAGCCGTCCGAACGTGTCGTCGAGCGAGGTGGCCTCGTCCTTGTCCTGGCCCAGGAATGCCTCGATGGCGGGCATCAGCGTGATCGCCCGGTCGACCTGCGGGTCCGAGCCGGCGCGGTAGGCGCCGATGCGGATCAGCTCTTCCATGTCGGAATAGGCGGCCATGCACTGGCGCGCCGCCGTGACCGTCGCCCGCTCGTGTGGAAGCTGGCAGCCGGGCATGGTCCGGCTGATCGACTTGAGCACATTGATGGCCGGGAAGCGGCCGCGCTCGGCGATGCCCCGCTCCATGACGATGTGCCCGTCGAGGATGCCGCGCACCGCGTCGGCGATCGGCTCGTTGTGGTCGTCGCCGTCCACCAGCACGGTGAAGAGGCCGGTGATCGGGCCCGCGGTCGTCCCGTCCGGCCGGACCGGCCCCGGGCCGGCCCGTTCCAGCAGCTTGGGCAGCTCGGTGAAGACGGTCGGGGTGTAGCCCTTGGTGGTCGGCGGCTCGCCGGCGGCCAGGCCGATCTCCCGCTGGGCCATGGCGAAGCGGGTGACGCTGTCCATCAGGCAGAGCACTTCCAGGCCCTGGTCGCGCAGATACTCGGCCACGGCCAGGGTCATATAGGCGGCCTGGCGGCGCTTGAGCGCCGGCTCGTCGGAGGTGGCGACCACCACCACCGCACGCTTCAGGCCGGCCTCCCCGAGGGTCTCCTCGATGAATTCGCGGACCTCGCGGCCCCGTTCGCCGATCAGGCCCACGACGACGGCGTCGCAGGCGGCGTTCTTGGCCAGCATGGAGAGCAGCACCGACTTACCGACGCCCGAGCCGGCGAAGACGCCCAGGCGCTGGCCGCGGCAGCAGGTGGTGAAGGCGTTCATGGCCCGCACGCCCAGGTCCAGGCGCTCGCCCACCCGGCCGCGGGCGTGGGCCGGCGGCGGCGGGCTGCGCAGGGGATAGGCGGCCAGGCCCTGGGGCAGCGGCCCCAGACCGTCGATGGGCTCGGCGAAGGCGTCGATAACCCGGCCGAGCCAGGCCCGCGTGGGGCGCACGGCCGAGCCCTGTGGCTCGATGCGGATCTCGGCGCCGGGCGCCACGCCCTCCACCGGACCAAAGGGCATCAGCAGGGCGCGGGTTTCGCGGAAGCCCACAACCTCGGCCGGCAGGCTCCGGTCACCGAGGCGGGCCACCTCCACCCGGGCGCCGATCGCCAGGCGCGTCAGGCCCCCACGCGCCTCGATCAAGAGGCCGTTCACCGCCGCCACCCGACCCGACACGGTCAGGGGGTCAAGACGCTCGACGGCGGCGACGAGATTGCGCAAGGAGCGGCCCCAAAATTGAGGCCGAAGAGTCGGCCTGACGCCGTTAACCGGGGGTGAAGATTCGCCGCTCCGCGTGGTTTCAGCGCAGCGCCCGCAGGAGCTTCATCGCGCCCCGCGGATGGCGGGCCGCAAGGCGCACCGCCCGAGCCGGGTGGCGCATCGCCGCCCGCGCCAGCGCCGGCTTCGCCCGGGCCGCGATCGGTCCGCGCGCGAGGAAGGCCGCCGTGGCGGCCAGGGCCAGGGCGCCGAGCCCCACGACGATCCCGGTCTCCGTCGCCGTCATCCGGCGCCCCCGGCGGCCGACGGCCAGATCCCCCACCGGATGCTGGGCGGCGAACAGCGCCGCCTTGGCCATGCCCCGCGGCGAGGCCCCGCTACGCACGAGGCTCACCGAAACCGGCGTCTTAGCCTTGCGCAGCGTGGCGCGCAGTTCGTCGGTGAAGGTCTTGGCCTCCGAGGGCGCGGCCCCGATGTTGACGACGGCGCGGCCCTTGCGGCCTTCGAAATAATGCACCGCGGCCTGCGACCCATTGACCACCGCGGCCTGGCCGCCCTCCCCGCCCGTATTGATCCAGGTGTCGATGTCGCCGAACCGGGCGGCGGCGGCCCGCGCCACCTTTTCGGCCGCGTTGCGATCGCCAAGGTCGGCCACCACCGGGTGAACCCGCCCGCCGCCGGCGCCCAGGTTCTCGGCGAAGCGCCGCAGCGCCGGCTCGTCGGCGGCCGTGACGATCACCGCCGCCCCCCTTCGCGCCGCCAGCCGGGCCGTCTCCGACCCCACCGGCGAGAGCGCCCCGGTCACGACCACCACCTGGCGGCGCAGCGGCTTCAGTTTGGCGGGCATGCAGATCTCCTGTGAAGGTCGGGGCAGCGCCCTAACCGCTCCACCCGCGGCGCCGTTCCCATGGAATCGAATCTTAACGCGGTTCCGCTAAGACAGCGTTGCCGTCGCTGCCCGTCGATCACGAAAGATTCATCGACCATGCGACCGGACGCCCCAGCCCTTCGCCTTGTGGGCGAATCCGCATCAGGTTAACGATTCGGACAGAGGGCTTTCACTATTAACCAGTCTTAAATTAACTCGCTGGCAAGATCGTGGCGAGGGTTGGGCCGGATTCCTAGCAAATGCTGGATTTGGCTATCAAATGTCCGAGGAGGGGCTTGATGCGCGTACTGTTGATCGAGGACGACAGCGCAACCGCGCAAAGCATCGAGCTGATGCTGAAGTCTGAAGGTTTTAACGTCTATACGACGGACCTGGGTGAGGAAGGCGTGGATCTGGGCAAGATCTACGACTACGACCTTATCCTTCTTGACCTGAATTTGCCTGACATGAGCGGCATGGACGTGCTTCGCACCCTCCGCGTCGGCAAGGTCAACACGCCGATTATGATTCTCTCCGGCAGCGCCGAGATTGACACCAAGGTCAAGACTTTCTCGGGCGGCGCCGACGATTACATGACCAAGCCGTTCCACAAGGACGAGCTGGTCGCCCGCATCCACGCCGTGGTCCGCCGTTCCAAGGGTCATGCGCAATCGGTCATCCGCACTGGCGACATCACTGTGAACCTCGACGCCAAGACCGTCGAAGTGAACGGCGCGCGCGTGCACCTGACCGGCAAGGAATATCAGATGCTCGAGCTGCTCTCCCTGCGGAAGGGCACGACGCTCACCAAGGAAATGTTCCTGAACCACCTCTACGGCGGCATGGACGAGCCCGAGCTGAAGATCATCGACGTCTTCATCTGCAAGCTTCGCAAGAAGCTCGCCGCCGCCGCCGACGGCAAGCACCACATCGAAACCGTCTGGGGTCGCGGCTACGTGCTGCGCGACCCGCACGAGGCGGCCGTCGCCGCCTAAGCCTTTCCTTCCCAAGCGTACCAGACGCCCGTCGGCCCCGGCCGGCGGGCGTTCTGCTTTGCGGTCAAGCCTGAAAGGCGCTTAGCCTGGGCCCCTCGGACGGATTTACTCGGCCATGGGACGCACCTTCGCGCTCGTCGTATGCCTCGCCCTGGCGTTGCTGATCGCCTGGGCCGGCGAGCAGACGCCGCGCCCCCTGCCGTCAGGCGCGCCGCCGCAGGCCTTTTCCGCCGAGCGGGCGATGGCGGACGTGCGGATCATCGCGCGCACGCCCCATCCCATGGGCTCGCCGGCCAATGCGGCCGTGCGCGAGCATCTGCTGCGGCGCATGGCCGCGCTGGGCCTGCAGCCGCAGGTGTTCGCCGCGCCCGAGGCGAAGCGCGCGCCCGAAACGCTGATCGGAATTCTTCCCGGCCGTGACCGCGCCGCGCCCGCCGTCGCCCTCATGGCCCATTATGACAGCGTGCCCGGCTCGCCTGGGGCGGCGGACGACGCGGCCGGCGTCGCCGCGATCCTGGAGACCGTCCGGGCCCTGCGCGCCACAGGGCCCTTGCGGCGCGACGTGGCCGTCATCCTGACCGACGGCGAGGAGACGGGCCTCCTGGGCGCCCGCGCCTTCTTCCGCGAACACCCCCTCGCCCGCCGGCTAGGCTTCGTGATCAATCTCGAAGCGCGGGGCGGCGCCGGCAAGGCGCGGATGTTCCAGGCCGGGGCCCGGAACGGCGAGACGATCGAACTCTTCCGACAGGCCGCGCCCGCCCCCAGCGCCAGTTCACTGGCGGCGTTGCTCTATCAGATCATGCCCAACGACACGGACTTCACCCTGGCGCGGGCGGCCGGGCTGCAGGGCCTGAACTTCGCCTTCGTCGGCGGACAGTTCGACTATCACGCGCCGGTCTCGACGCCGGCCAACCTCGACCGCGGCGCCCTGCAGGATCTCGGGGCCCAGGCCCTGGCGACGGCGCGCGCGGCCGCAAGCGCCGACGTCCTGCCGCGCCCGGCGCCCGACAGCGTCTACAATCAGCTGCCCGGCGGCGTGCTGGCGGCCTATCCGGCCCCGGCCGGCTGGCTCCTGCTCGCCGCCGCCGGCGCCCTCCTGATCGTGGCGACGGCGCGGGCCCGCCGCACGGGCCGCTTCGCCTGGGCGGACGCCGCCCGGGGCGCGGTCGTGGGTCTGTTCGTGCTGCTGGCCGGGGCCGCGCTGCTGCGCGAGGCCCGACGGGCGGTCGACGTCGGTCACGGCGCCATGGCCGCGCAACGCCTGCTGGCGCACGCCGAGGTCTTCGAGGCCGCCCTCCTCCTCCTGGCCACAGGGCTGGTGCTCTACGCGGCGGCGGAACTGGCCCGCGGCCGGCGCGGCGTGCTGCTGGTTCCGGCGGCGGCCGGCCTTATCGGGGCGTTCAGCGCCGGCTTCGACCCTTTGAGCCTGGGGCTAGGCGTCGCGGCGGTCCTCGTCGGGGCCCCGACCTTTTGGCGGGCGGCGGCGGCGCCAGGCGTCTGGGCCGGCCTGCTGCTCACAGGCTTGGCGGCGGGCGTGGCGCTCCAGGCCGCGGCGCCGACGGCGGCCCCTGTCGTCGCCTGGCCGCTGCTGATCGGCTCGGCGGCGGCCGCCGTCTCCGGACTGTGGACCTGGCGGCCCATGGCGGTCAGGGTCGCGGTGCTGATCGCTGCGGCCATCGGCCTCGGCTGGCTCGGCGGGTTCGTCCACGGCGTCTATCTTGGCGTCGACCAGCCCGAACTGCTGATCCTGCCCTTCTGGATCGGCGCCATGCTCGTCTGGCCCCTGGCGCAGCCGGAGCGCCAGGCGGCCGGCACCCCGTTCGTTGCGGTGGGCGTCCTTCTGGCCGGCCTGTTGGCTCTGGTCTGGGTGCGCGCCGTCGATCCCTGGAGCGCCCGACGCCCGAAGCCGGCGACGACGACGGCGTCAATCGCCGCCCCGCCGATCGGCCGGCAAATAGCTGACTCCGCCCGCAGCCTGGGCTAAACCGGACCCATGAGCGATGTCGTCATCTATCACAACCCCGGCTGCGGAACCTCCCGCAACACCTTGGCTTTGCTGCGCGAAAAGGGCGTCGAGCCCAAGGTCGTCGAATATCTGAAGACCGGCTGGACGCGCGCTCAGCTCGAGAGCCTGATCAAGCGGATGGGCGTGTCTGCGCATGACATCCTGCGGGCCCGCGGCACCAACGCCGAAGAGCTCGGCCTGACCGATCCGGGCGCCTCGGACGCCGTCCTGATCGCGGCCATGGTGATGGATCCCAAGCTGGTCAATCGGCCGATCGTCGAGACCCCCAAGGGCGCGGTCCTCTGCCGTCCGGCCGAACTGGCCCTGGCCTTGCTCTGACCCTGGTCGCCTCTCCCAAGAGGGGAAAGGCGTTGGCGGTCGACCGGGCTGCGGCATTTTGCGATGCGACCATCTGGCAACTTCTCGTTAACCATGTTCGCCGACCATATGGGCCTCGCTTAAGGCGTTGATTGTTCTTGTCTTACGGGGGCTCCATGCAGGAATTCGATCCGCGACGCCAAGCCGTCCGTCTGACGCCCCGCCTGCTGATCGCCGGCGCCGCCCTGGGGGTGGCCGCCTTGGTGATGAACCAGATCGCGGCAAAGCCCGCCGCGACCCCGAAATCCGCCTCGCCGTCGGCGGCCACGATCAGCGCCCTGCAGCATGACGCCTTCACCCGCGCCGAGGCCCTGCCCGGCTTCGCCCGCCCCGAACTGATCCCCTTGAGCGTCCTTCCGGGCGAGACCTTCGAAGCGGCGGTGGGCCGGGCCGGCGTCGACCGCGACGACGCCCGCGCGGCGGTCGAGATGCTCGGCAAGGCGATGGACACCGTCAACATCAAGGCCGGCCTGGCGTTCCAGGCGGCGATCGCCCGCCCGCGCGGCCAGCGCGGCCCGGCGCGGCTGATCGGCCTGTCGCTGCGCACCGGCCCCTCCAGCGCCCTGACCCTGTCGCGCACCTTCGACGGCGCCCTGCGCCTGCGCGAGCTCGACGAGCAGGTCCGCAACGACACCGTCGCGGCCGAAGGCAAGATCGAAGGCTCGCTCTTCGAGAGCGCCGCCAAGCTGGGCGCCAGCCCCGCCGTGACCGCCCAGATCGTCAAGCTCTTCTCCCACAAGCTGGACTTCGAGCGCGACATCCAGCCGGGTGACGCCTTCAAGCTGGTGTTCAACCGCCGCGTCACCGAGAGCGGCCGGACGATCGAGGTCGGCGACCTCGAATACGCCGAGCTGCACGGCGTCAAATTCTACCGCTTCGAGCGCGCCGACGGCGATGTCGAGTACTTCGACGAAGACGGCAAGAATATCAAAGGCTTCCTGCTCAGGACTCCGGTGGACGGGGCGCGCATCACCTCGACCTTCGGCATGCGCAGGCACCCGGTCCTGGGCTACACCCGCGCCCACCAAGGGGTCGACTTCGGCGCCGGCACGGGCGCCCCGATCCTGGCGGCCGGCGACGGGGTCGTGCTGGAAGCCCGCCGCTGGGGCGGCTATGGCAACTGGCTGCGGATCCGCCACACGGGCGGCTGGGACACCGGCTACGGGCACATCTCCCGCTACGCCAAGGGAATCCATCCCGGCATGCGCGTGCATCAGGGCCAGGTGGTGGCCTATGTCGGCTCCACGGGCGTGGCGACCGGCCCGCACCTGCACTACGAGGTCTGGCTGAACAACAAGCGGATCAACCCGATCGGCGCCCAGGTCCCGCAGGGCACGATCCTGGGCGGAACCGAGCTCGCCGCCTTCCGCAGCCAGAAGGCCCGGATCCTGGCCCTGCTGGACTCCAAGACCGGCGCGACCCAACTGGCCGAAGCGGACATCGCCGGCCTGCGCTGAGCTTGTCCGGCCTTGGGGTCAGGACCCATTAGACCAGGAGAGCGGGGATAACGGCTGCGGGCCCGAGGGGGCGTTGGGCAGCCTGCTGCACGCGATCCGGTCGCCGGCTCACGTCGATCGCTCGGCGAACACCGCGAGTTGGTCGATCGTGGTCCCCCAGCCGTCGTGGAATCCCATGTCTTCGTGCTTTCGGGAGTCCACAGCGTTTTTGTGCAGGACGCGGGACGCGTATCGGGTGCCGCTTCCCTCCGGCTCGAATGTTATTATCGCGGTCAAGGCCAGCCAGGGTTCGGCCGGCTTCCAGCCCTCCGTCAGGACCGTCGTGAAGACAAGGCGGGCTTCAGGAACAATCTCCAGAAAACAGCCTTCGACATGCGGCTGAAATTCGTCGCCGCCCTCGCGCATGCGGGTCTCGAATCCGCCGCCCGGGCGCAGGTCCAGCTTGATCACCTTGCATTCGATGGGGGCGGGTATCCACCATTTCGCCAGGTGCTCGGGCGTGCTCCACGCTTTCCAGACAACGGCTCGCGGCGCATTGATGAAACGCGCAATGGTCAGCTCGGATTCTTCAGCCGGCATCTTCAATGCTCCTGGACATTTGGGTTTCGACATAGTCGGCGAGCCGGTCCGTTCTGGCCTGCCAAAGCTCTCGTTGCTCGGAGAGCCAGGACTCGGCGGCCGCCAGCTTCTCGGTATTCACCCGGCAGGTGCGGACGCGGCCGACCTTTTCGGAACTGATCAGGCCGTCTTTCTCAAGCACCCGAAGGTGTTTCATGAACGACGGCAGCCCCATAGCGAAGGGCGCGGCCAGTTCCTTGACCGGTGCGGGACCCTTCGTAAGCCGGCTGACCACCGCCCGTCTGGTGGGATCAGCGAGGGCGTGGAAGGCCGCATCGAGAGATGATCGATAGTTCTCCATATGGAGAACTATCGACAAAAGTGTTCCGTTTGGCAAACTAAATCGTCTGCGGGATGGTCCTGGGTCGTGTCAGTCGAAGACGATGACCGACCGGGCGATCTGGCCGCCCTTCATCTCGGCGAAGCCCTCATTGACCTGGTCCAGCCGGATCCGGCGCGAGACCATGTCGTCGAGCTTCAGCTTGCCGACCATGTACATGTCCACGAGCTTGGGCATGTCGAGCGGGAAGCGGTTGGATCCCATGGCCGAGCCGCGAATGGTCTTGCCGCCCATGAAGGCCGAGCCAGGCAGGCTGATGTTCTGACCCAAGGCCACCATGCCGACCACATTGGTCGCTCCGCCGCGCTTGATCATGCCGAAGGCCTGCTCAACGGTCTTGGTCAGGCCGACGCATTCGAAGCTCTGGTCGACCCCGCCCTTGGTCATTTCGAGCACGGTCTTCACCGGGTCGTCCTCGGCCGCGCAGACGAAATCCGTGGCGCCGAAGGCCATGGCCAGGTTGGCCTTCCCCGGCGACATGTCGACGGCGATGATCCGGGCCGCACCGGCTATGGCCGCCCCGTTGACGGCCGACAGGCCCACCCCGCCCAGGCCGATCACCGCGACGGTGTCCCCGGGCCGCACCTTGGCCGTGAGTATGGCCGCGCCCACGCCCGTCATCACGCCGCAGCCGATCAGGGCGGCGCGGTCGAAGGGCATGTCCTTGCGGATCGCCACGCAGGCGTGCTCGTGCACCAGCATCTGCTCGGCGAAGCCCGAGAGGTTCAGGTATTGCGTCATAGCCGCGCCGTTCTGGGTGAGCCGCGTCGGCTCGTCGGCCTTGCGCTTGGTCTCGGGCGACAGGCAAAGGCTCATCCGGTCGGTCAGGCAGAACTCGCAATGGCCACAGAAGGCGGACAGGCAGGTGATCACGTGGTCGCCCGGCTTGACCAGGGTCACTTCGGAACCGACCTGCTCGACGACGCCCGCCGCTTCGTGACCGAGGACGGTCGGCAGGGGGTGCGGCCACAGGCCCTCCATGAAGTGCAGGTCCGAATGGCACAGGCCCGAGGCCTTGGTGCGGATCAGCACCTCGCGCGGGCCAGGCTTGCTGATCTGGACATCTTCGATCTGAAGCGGCTTGCCCACTTCGCGTAAGACGGCGGCCTTCATCTTCGTCACGCTCCCGGCATCGCGCCCTTGTCGGGCGGCTGTGGATAACAGCCTTAGCGTGGCGCCGATCACCGGGCCAAGGGTATTCAAGCCGGCTTCGCAAATCCGCCGGGCCGATCCTCAAGCCTTGGCCACCTGCGACGACGGCCCCAGCTTCGGCCAGCGGAACTGCGGCAGGGCGGGCCAGCGCAGCCAGGGCTCGCGGGCCGGCGGCAGACAGGCCTCCAGGCTCGCCAGCACCGTCTCCACGGCGTCGTTCAGGAAGTGGTCGCCGCCGGGCACGCGCTCCACACGCACCGGCAGGGCGCGCCGCGTCTCGGCCACGAGGCGCTCGGCCGTCTCGACCGGCGCGAAGTCGTCATTGTCGCCATGGATCACATGGACCGGCATCTTCAGCCGGCCCAGCGCTTCGCGCACCACGGGCAACTGATGCGCCTGGTTGTTGGCCTCGAGCACGGCGTTGCGCAGGTCGCGGGGGATCAGCTTCAGGGCGCGGGCGCCCATCTCCAGGAGCATGCGCGCCGTCGGTCCCGGCTCGCCGAAGAAGCCGGAGAGCAGGACCAGGCTGGCGACGGGCCTGGGGTTCGAAGCCGCCATGAGCACCGCTATGGCCGCGCCGTACGACTGGCCCACGAGCATCAGCTTCTGCCCCGGCGCGACGGCCAGCAGGGGCGCAAGCGCCTTGGCTTGGACGCGGATGTCCGGCACATGGTCGAAGGGTTCGGAATTGGCGAAGCCGGGCCGGTCCACCACGACCATCTCGCGGTCCAGCGGCAGGGCCGCCAGGACCGGCGCCCAGTATTCCGACCAGGACGGCGTGCCGGTCACCACCACGATCTTCCAGGCCGCCGGCTTGGCCCGCGGCGTGCGCAGCGTCGAGATCCGCCAGCCGCAGCCGGCGCCGTCCTCGAAGGAGTCTCGTCGGACTACGTCCTCAGGATAGAATTCAGCTGTCGGGCAATGTTCGTTCCGGCCAAGGGCCGCGCTTTCCATGCACGCCCACCCTATCGCCATCCAACCCTTCGGCCGTTTACGCGCCACGTTCGAACCTCCACTGGAGTCGTCACCTCACATGGGGAACGCGACATAGGCCTCGCAAGTTCGGTCAACGCTGAAAACGGATCTCGCCGTGGCGGAGCGGCCACAGAGGCGGGAGGCTCAGGCCGCCATGCGGGCCTTGAAAACCCCGTCCGGCAGCCGGGCCGCGCGGGATGGATGGATGAAGAAATAGTCCTTCCAGGGCACGTCGGAGGCGACGACGGTGCGCTCCTCGAGCCGGTCGCCGTCGACCGCGAACATGCGGTAGCCGCGCGAGCGGAAGAGGTTCACCACCGCATCCGCCGATCCCCCGAACCGGCCCTCGAGCATGACCGGGTGGATCTCCAGCAGGACGTGCGGGCGGTCGCGGTCCAGCACCGCGAGCGCGCCGGCCAGGGCCTTCTGCTCGGCCCCCTCGATGTCCATGCGGATGAAGTCGACGCGGTCGAGCCCGTTCTTCGCGCAGTATTCGTCGATGGTGACGACGGGCGTCGGCTGCACCTCCGCGCCCTGGTCCTGCAGGTCGGGGCGCACCGGCCCGTCGCCCGGCGAGGCGGTCTCGGAGACGAAGGCATAGGCCCTGCCCATCCGCCCGGACATCTTCCTGGGGGTGACCAGGTACATCTCGCCGGCGTGGTCGGACACCGCCGCGTGCACCGGCGTGACGCGGTCGGAAATGCCGTGCCACTTCATGCAGGTCTTCAGGACCTCGAAGGCGAAGGCCGACGGCTCGAAGGCGTGGATGCGCGCCTTGGGGGCCACCTGGGTCATCACATAGGAATGCCGCCCGTCGCTGGCGCCGATGTGCAGGCAAAGCGGCGAGCCGGACAAGAGGTCGGCCAGATAGGGCGTCTCGGGCTCATGCTTGGCCCAGCGCAGGTTGCGCCGCCAGGCTCGGAACGCGTGACCAAAAACTCGAAGTGACGTCATCGACGCATCCTTACGCCGCATCGCGCGCGACCGTCATCATGTAGTTCACATCGACATCGCGGCTCTGCGACCAGCGGCCGCTCAGGGGACTGTAGGCGACGCCGAACGGCCCCTCGACGTGGAGCGGCTGGCCGTCCAGGAAGCCCCTGATCTCGTCGGGTTTCAGGAACTTGCGCCAGTCGTGGGTGCCCACCGGCAGCCAGCGCAGCACATGCTCGGCGCCGAACTTGGCCAGGGCCAGGGCCTTCAGCGTCCGGTTCAGGGTCGCCACCACCATCAGGCCGCCGGGCGCCAGGAGCGCCGCGCAGTCGCGAAGGAAAGGCCCGGGATCGGCCACGTGTTCGATCACCTCCATGTTGAGGATCACGTCAAACGGGCCGGCGCCCTCCGCCACCAGCGCCTCAGCCGCGCCGGGGCGATAGTCGATCGCCAGGCCCTGCTCGTCGGCATGGGCGCGCGCCGTGCCGATGTTGCGTTCCGAGGCGTCGACGCCGGTGACGGCGAAGCCCAGCCGGGCCATGGGTTCGGAGAGGAGGCCCCCGCCGCAGCCGATGTCGAGGAGCCGCAGGCCCGTGAAGGGACGCCGCACAGCCGGATCGCGCCCGAAGCGGACCAGCGCCTGGTCGCGGATGAAGGCCAGCCGCACGGGGTTGAACTGATGCAGGGGCGCGAACTTGCCATTCGGGTCCCACCACTCGGCCGCGATCGCGGAGAACCGGGCGACGTCTTCGGGATCGATGCTGGACGTGGTCATCTCGCCACTCTTAACCTTCCGCGCGCGCGGCCGGAACCGCCCATGGCGGGTCGCCGCATTGCGCGCAAGCCCAGCCGTGGCTAGAAGGGCGCCTCGCAAAACAAGGGTCCACGGCGCGTGTCACGGCTGGTCATGAAATTCGGCGGCACTTCCGTCGCCGACCTGGAGCGCATCCGCCGGGTCGGCCGACTGGTGGCGGCGGAGGTCGCGGCCGGCCATCAGGTGGCGGTCGTGGTCTCGGCCATGGCCGGGAAGACCAACGAACTGGTGGCCTGGACCGACGGCGCCGGGCCGGCGACCAACGGCCTGCCGGAGTCCGACGCCGAGTACGACACCGTCGTCGCCTCGGGCGAGCAGGTGACGGCGGGTCTGCTGGCCATGACCCTGCGCAATATGGGCCTGCCGGCCAAGTCCTGGCTGGGCTGGCAGATCCCGATCATCGCCGACGACGCCCACGGCCGCGCCCGCATCGACGACGTCCCGCCGGAGAAGCTCGCCGCCGCGCTGGACGCCGGCGAGATCGCCGTGGTGGCCGGCTTCCAGGGCGTCACCCGCGACGGCCGCATCGCCACCCTGGGCCGCGGCGGCTCGGACACCAGCGCCGTGGCCGTGGCGGCCGCGCTGAAGGCCGAGCGCTGCGACATCTACACCGACGTGGACGGCGTCTACACGACCGACCCGCGCATCGAATCCAAGGCCCGGCGCATCCCGAAAATCTCCTACGAGGAGATGCTGGAGATGGCTTCGCTGGGGGCCAAGGTGCTGCAAACCCGCTCGGTGGAGCTGGCCATGGCGCAGCGCGTTCCTGTGCGCGTGCTGTCCAGCTTCGTGGAGCCCGGCGAGGCGCCGGGCCAGGGCACCATCGTCTGCGACGAGGAAGAGATCATGGAAAAGCGGATCGTGAGCGGCGTGGCCTATTCCCGCGACGAGGCCAAGATCAGCCTGTTCGGCCTGCCCGACCATCCCGGAGTCTCGTCGGAGATCTTCGGCCGCCTGGCGGACGCCAATGTGAACGTGGACATGATCGTCCAGAGCCACGCGCGCACCGCCGACACCGCCAACATGGAATTCACCGTCGGCAAGCGCGACGCCGTTCGCGCCATGGAAATCATGCAGGCCGCCAAGGACAAGATCGGCTTCGACGACGTCCAGGTCGACGAAGAGGTGTCCAAGGTCTCCGTCATCGGCCTGGGCATGCGCAGCCATGCGGGCGTCGCCAAGACCATGTTCGGCGCCCTGGCCGAAAAGGGCGTCAACATCCAGGTCATCTCGACCAGCGAGATCAAGATCAGCGTGCTGATCGAGTCCGCCTATACCGAGCTGGCGGTGCGCGCCCTGCACGCCGCCTACGGCCTGGACCAGATCTAGGCTTCCAGACGGACCTTCAGCGTCGCGGTGAGGCCCTGCGGCGCGAAATCCAGAACCGCCGGCCAGCCCAGCTCGATCGCCAGGCCCTGACGCAAGAGGCGTGACCCGAAGCCCGCGGCGGCAGGCGCCGTCACGAGCGGGCCGCCGCTCTCACGCCAGTCGAACACGGCGACAGGGCCCTTGCTCGAAGTCTCGAGCCTCCAGGCGATCTCGACCCGCCCGCCCTCGCTCGACAGCGCCCCGTGCTTCGCCGCGTTCGTGGCCAGTTCGTGCAGGGCCATCGACATGGCCAGGACGGTCTTCGGAGACAGGCGCACCGGCGCCCCCGAAACGACAAACCGCGCCGCCGCGGCGGAGTCGAACGGGCGGATGGCCTGCTCCACCACCTCCCGCAGGCCGGCGCCTTCCCAGTTCTCCCGGGTCAGGACGTCGTGAGCGGCCGACAGCGCGATCAACCGTGAGGTCAGCGTGTCTCGCAGCACCTTGGCCGAGGCCTCCCCGCGCAGGGTCTGGCGCGCCACCGACTGCACGGTCGCCAGCGTGTTCTTCACGCGGTGGTTCAGCTCGTTGATCAGCAGCTTCTGGTGGGTCTCCGAGCGCCGGATCTCGGTGACGTCGACATTGACGCCCACCATGCCGACGAACCGCTCGCCCGGCTCGATGCGCGGCACGGCGCGGGTGAACAGGGTGCGCACCTCGCCGTCCGCGCGCGGATAGCGCCCTTCGGATTCGAAAGCCCGGACCCGCGCCATGGCGGACCGGAACAGGGTCTTCAGCGCGACGCGGTCCTCCGGCACGGGGGTCAGGGCCCAGTCGAAGCCCGCAAGGTCCTCGTCCACGTTCCAGAACTCGCGCAGGCGGCGGTTAAGGAAGCGGCATCGGCCCGCCTCGTCGCACATCCACAGCATCACCGGCGCGTCGTCGGCCACCAGGCGGAAGCGGCGCTCGCTCTCCCGGGCCGCATGCTCGGCCGCCCGCATCTCGGTCACGTCCACCGCCAGGCCGACATAGCCGCAGAAGACGCCCGTCTCGTCGAAGCGTGGCTTGGAGCTGGCCCGCATCAGCCGCCAGCGCCCCTCCGCGCCGCGGAACCGCGCCTCGAAGGTGTAGGGCTCGAGCCCCACGCGGGCCGCTTCACGGACGCGTCCGACCCCCGGCAGGTCCTCCGGGTGGATGAGGCTCATCCACACATCCCCGACCAGCGCCTCCGCCGGCTGGCCGGCGAACTCGGCGAAGGCCTGGTTGACGAACTCGATCGGCCCGGACGGGGCGGTCACCCACACCGGAGCCGGCGCCGAATCGGCCATGGCGCGGAAGCGCGCCTCGCTCTCGCGCAGCCGCGCCTCCAGGGCCTTGGCGCGGGTGATGTCGCTGACCACCCCCAGCATGGCGACCGTCTCGCCCGCCGCGTCCCGCAGCGCTCGGCCGCGCGCCAGGACCCAGCCCTCCGAGCCGTCGCTGTGGGCTGCGCGGCACTCGAATTCGTAGGGCTCGCCCCTGACCGCCGCCTGCACGGCGGCCCTGGCCCGGGCGCGGTCTTCCGGGTGCAGCCGCGCCTGGAAATCGCTCCAGTTCATGCGGTCTCCCGGCGGCATGCCAAGAAGGTCCGCCGCACGGTCCGACAGGGTGATGAGATCGCTGGCCGCCTCCCAGCTCCAGTCGCCGAGGCCTGAGGCCTCCATGACGAGCTCAAGCCGAGCGGCCCGGGCGGCCTGCTCCGCAAGGGTCAGTCCGGCCAACGGCTCCTCATCCCGGGTCGGCTTCCGGTCCAAGCGACACTCTCCGGGGCCCAGAGCTGATTCCGCGGACGGTGGCGCGTCTGCCGGCTCGCATCAAGGCTTTCCACCCGCCTTGCATGTCCCGGCGGCGGGCGCCGGCGCCGCTTCGGAATGCGAATAAGCGGCGCCGTGGCCGGCGACCCGTTTCTGCCGTCTCCAATCAATTGCGTCTCTGATCCGACGTGCAATGCTGGTAACACCTGGGGAGGATTGAGGAGGGGCGCTTTGGCGGCTCAAAGCGCGATCATTCGTGGACAGCGGAGCCTGCTCAAGCAGATCCGCGAAGCCTTGGCGGGCGGCGGCCCGGCCCAGGAACGCCTCGACATGGTCGTGCGCATCATCGCTCGCTCGATGGTGGCGGAAGTCTGCTCGCTCTACATGCGCCGCGCTTCGGGCGACATGGAGCTCTTCGCCACCGAAGGCCTGGACCCCAAGGCGGTGCACGTCACCCGGATGAAGCCCGGCGAGGGCCTGGTCGGCGAGACCATGCGCCTGGCCCGTCCGCTGAACCTGGCCGACGCGCCGAACCACCCGGCCTTCTCCTACCGGCCGGAAACGGGCGAAGACCCCTATCACGCGTTCCTGGCGGTCCCGCTGCTGCGCGGCGGCCGCGCCATCGGCGTCCTCGTGGTCCAGAACCGCACCGAGCGGGTCTATACCGACGACGAGGTCGAGGACCTGCAGATCATCGCCATGGTCCTGGCCGAGATGGTGGCCGGCGGCGAGCTGATCACCGAGGGCGAACTCAAGGGCGTCGAACTCGCCCCGCACAAACCCGACCGGGTGAAGGGCGCCAAATTCGCCGACGGCCTGGCTTTCGGGGTCGCGGTGCTGCACGAGCGGCCGATGGCGCCCTCGCAGCTCCTGGCCGACGACGTCGTGGCCGAGGAGGCGCGGCTGGACACCGCGATCAAGGGCCTGCAGGCCCAGATCGACGGGCTCCTGGAAGGCCAGAGCGGCCTGGTGGAGGCCTCCTATGAGGTGCTCGACACCTACCGGATGTTCGCCCACGACCGCGGCTGGAACCGCAGCCTCGAGGACGCCGTCCGCAACGGCCTGACCGCCGAGGCCGCCGTGGAGCGTGTGCGCTCTGAGCACCGCGCCCGCCTGGGCACGGCGCGCGACCCCTATCTGCGCGAGCGTCTGCACGACCTGGAAGACCTCAACGACCGGCTGCTGCGCCACTTGGCGGGCGACGGGCACGTGGCCCGCGAGCTGCCCGAGAACGCGATCCTGATCGCGCGGAACCTCGGGCCGGCCGACATCCTGGAATACGATCGCACCAAGCTTCGGGGCATATTGCTGGAGGAAGGCTCGGCGGCGAGCCACGCGTCCATCGTGGCCAAGGCCCTGGACATCCCCTGCGTCGGGCGGCTGACCAGCCTGCGGGACAAGGTCTCCGAGGGCGACGCGGTGATCGTCGACGCGGAGTCGGGCGAGGCCTACCTGCGGCCCCGCCTGGACGTGGTCAAGGCGATCCAGACGCGGATCGAGGTGCGCACCCAGCGGCGGGCCGAGTTCGCCAAGCTGCGCGACACCCCGGCCTTCACCCGAGACGGGGCCAAGATCACGCTCCTGATGAACGCCGGCCTCGACGTGGACCTCGACACCCTGCGCGAATGCGGCGCCGAGGGCATCGGACTCTTCCGCACCGAGTTCCAGTTCATGGTCGCCGAGGAGCTGCCCCGCTTCAACGCCCAGACCCAGCTCTACAGCCGCGTGCTGGACGCCGCCGACACCCTGCCGGTCACCTTCCGCACCCTCGACCTCGGCGGCGACAAGGTGCTGCCCTATCTGGAGGCCGAGCGCGAGGACAACCCGGCGCTGGGCTGGCGGGCGATCCGCATGGGCCTCGACCGGCCGGCGCTCCTGCGCCTGCAGCTGCGCGCCCTGATCGCCGCCGCCAAGGGCCGGCCCCTGCGGATCATGTTCCCGCTGGTCTCGACCGTGGACGAGTTCCGCGCCGGCCGCGCCCTCGTCGACACCGAAGTCGCCTGGGCCGAGCGGCGGGGGCGCCCCGCCCCTTCCCGGCTCGACGTCGGGGCCATGATCGAGGCCCCGTCCCTGGTGTGGCATCTCGACGCGCTGCTGCCGATGACCGACTTCGTCTCGGTCGGCACCAACGACCTGATGCAGTACCTGTTCGCCGCCGATCGCGGCAACGCGCGGGTCGCCGAGCGCTACGACCCGCTCTCGCCGCCGGCCCTGCGGGTGCTGGCGCAAATCCAGAAGGCCTGCGCGGAGACCGGCACGCCGGTGTCCGTCTGCGGTGAAATGGCCGGCCGCCCGCTCGAGGCCTTCGCCCTTGTGGCGCTGGGCTTCGAACGCCTGTCGATGCCCCCCGTCGGCGTCGGCGCGGTTAAACAGATGGTGTTGTCCTGTGACCGTGAAGCGGCGCGCAGAGGCGTCGCGAACCTGCTAAAAGGCACTGGCGGTTCGGTCCGAAACGAAATCGAAACCTTGGCGCGCAAACTCTATCTTTCAGTGTAGCCCTGACGACTGAGCGTGACCGAATAGCGCATTGAATCCTGTATGCTAGGGTGTTATCCACAGTATTGGTCGCATGGCTCCGGACGATGGGTTTCAAGTTTTCGCGACGCCGCAGACCTAAGGCGCAAAATTCAGGATGGGCTTCCATGCCGCTCGATACTGGCGGACTGACGGAGATCGATTCCGAGTCTCAAGCAGTCGCCTCCGCGCCTGCGCCTGAAGACCTGACTCCAACGGTCGCATCGGGCGCTAATATTGGGCAGGCACTTCGCGCCGTCCGTGAGTCCAAGGGTCTGACGCTTGAGGACGTCGCCGAGGAAACCCGCGTCCGCCGGGCCTATCTCGCCGCGATCGAGGAAATGCGGCTCGACGCCCTGCCCTCGCGCCCGTTCACGATCGGATACATCCGCGCCTATGCGAACGAACTCGGCCTCGACGGCGAGGCCGCGGTCGGCCGCTTCCGCGCCGAGGAGCCGGAACCTGACCAGTCCCTGCGCGAGCCGCTGGGCGTGCAGGCCGGCCGCGACCCGCGCCTGGTTCTGGTGGGCGTCGGCGGCGCGGTGATCATCGCGGCGATCTTCATCTGGAACATCGCCCAGCGCGCCCTGTCGGACAATCGTCCGCCGCCGGAACCCGTCGCGGCCAGGTCCGCCCAGACCGTCACGCCGCGCCCCGGCGCCGCCCAGACCGCGGTCTCCCTGGGCGCGCCCCTGCCGCCCCCGGTGGAATCCACGACCCCGCCGCTTTACGAAACCCCCGGCCTCAACGAGGCGGTGAACGCCCAGAATGCGGCCAAGGCCGCCGAGGACGGCGTCGCCCCGCCGCCGGCCCAGCCGGCGACCCAGGCCCCGCCGGCGCCGGTCCTCGCGACAAGCTTCAAGCCGCAAGGCAAGGTCTATGGCCCCCCGGGCGCCGAAGCCTCCAGCGTGGTGGTGCAGGCCCTCAAGCCGGCCTCGCTCGTCGTCCACAGCGCCGATGGCACTGTGTACTTCGCCCGCTACCTGTCCGCCGGTGAAGCCTACCGGGTGCCCGCCCAGGGCGGCCTGACCCTGGACGTGGCCGACACCAACGCCTTCCAGCTCTTCGCCGGCGCGGAGAGCAAGGGCGTCCTGCCCACCGGCAGCACGCCGGTCGGCAAGCTCGTCTCCGCCGCCCCCGCCGCGCCGCGGGCGGCTGCGGCGCCGCGCCCCGCCGCCTCGACGGCGCCGGCCCAGCCTGCGCACCCCGCCGCCGCGGCCGCCGCTGCAGCTCCCGCTCCAGCCGCCGCCGCGCCTGACACGCACTGACGCAAGGCCTGCGCGCGTCGCCAATGTGGGCGCAGGTGTTGGGTTCGTCATCCGAAGCCGCTAGTTTGCGCGCGCCATGACCGGACAGGACCCCGCCCATCACCGCCCCTGGCGCGCCATCCAGCGGCGTGTCTCGCGCAAGATCCGCGTCGGCGACGTGGAGGTGGGCGGCGATGCGCCGATCACCGTCCAGTCGATGACCAACACCCTGACCGCCGACGCGGCGGCGACCATCGCCCAGGTGCGGGCGCTGGAGGAGGCCGGCGCCGACATCGTCCGCGTCTCCTGCCCCGACGAGGAGTCCACGGCGGCGTTCAGCGCCATCGCCAAGGCCGTCAGCGTTCCCCTCGTGGCGGACATCCACTTCCACTATCGTCGCGCCATTGAGGCGGCCAAGGCCGGCGCGGCCTGCCTGCGGATCAACCCGGGCAACATCGGCTCGCCCGACCGGGTGCGCGAGGTGATCTCCGCCGCGCGGGACCACGGCTGCTCCATGCGCATCGGCGTGAACGCCGGCTCCCTGGAGCGCGAGCTCCTGGAGCGCTATGGCGAGCCGTGCCCGCAGGCCATGGTCGAGAGCGCGCTGAACCACGCCCGCATCCTGCAGGACCACGACTTCCACGAATTCAAGATCAGCGTGAAAGCGTCCGACGCCTTCATGACCGTCGCCGCCTACCAGATGCTGGCCGAGGCGATCGACTGCCCGCTGCACCTGGGCGTCACCGAGGCCGGGGCGCTGCGCACTGGCACGGTGAAGTCGTCCATCGGCATCGGCTCGCTGCTGTGGGCCGGCATCGGCGACACCATCCGCGTCAGCCTCGCCGCCGATCCGGTCGAGGAGATCAAGGTCGGCTTCGACATCCTGAAGTCCCTAGGCCTGCGCCATCGCGGCGTGAACATTATCGCCTGCCCCTCCTGCGCGCGGCAGGGCTTCGATGTGATCCGGACCGTGGAGGCCCTGGAGGCGCGCCTGGCGCACATCTCCACGCCCATGAGCCTGTCGGTGATCGGCTGCGTCGTGAACGGGCCGGGCGAGGCCCTGATGACCGACGTGGGCTTCACCGGCGGCGGCAAGGGCGCGGGCATGGTCTATCTGGCTGGCAAGCCCGACCACAAGATGGACAACGCGCGGATGGTCGACCACATCGTCGAGCTGGTGGAGGCCAAGGCCGCCGAGCTGGACCTGGCCGCCGCCGCCGAGAAGGCCGCCCGCCAGGCGGCCGAATAGGCGTCAGATACGGCAGCGTAACCCCTTGCGTGGGGCCCGGCGGATTGATTAGCTGCCGGCCACAAAACGGGAGAGCGTCTCATGTCCGCCGACGGCAACTGGAAGATCACCATTTCGACCCCGATGGGCCCCCAGACGGTGGACACCAAGATCACCACCAGCGGCGACACCTTCACCGGTGAGGCCTCGAGCCCGATGGGCGACAACACCATCAGCGGCAAGGTCGACGGCGACACGCTCACCTGGGCGATGCAGATCACCAAGCCCATGCCGATGAACCTGGAGTTCGAAGCCACGGTCGACGGCGACGCCATGAAGGGCAACGTCAAGCTCGGCGCCTTCGGCAACGCCGGCCTGACCGGCGTGCGGACCTGACCTGACGGGGCCTGACCATCAGGCTAACGACCCAATCAGGCTATTGAATTTATTATAGATCGTCATGGCCGGGCTTGTCCTGGCCACCCAGAACACCGCGCCGCAAGGCCTGGCGCTGCGCCGCCCAGGCCTTTGTCTTCGCCATCCGGTGTTCTTGGATCCCCGGGACAAGCCCCGGGGATGACGATCAGATGGATGATTGAGGCGCCAACCTAGGGCCTGGCCCGCGGCGGCACCACGTCGCGGAACACCTCGAAGCTTTTCCACTTCGGCTCCACGGGCGGCTCGTCCGCCTTGGGGACGTAGACCGATGGCTCCGTCACCTCCAGGCGCGGGATATAGCGCGGGCAGTTCGGGAAGATGTCGTCGGGCGTCACCCGCACCAGCGCCTGCGCGCCCGGCATGTCGGCCAGCAGCGGGTCGTCGAAGCTGAGGACCGCGCGCCCGTTCACGCGCAACCGCTTGGGCGCCTCGCCGACGCCCAGGAACAGCAGGCCCACGTGCGGATTGACCGAAAGGTTGCCGAGGCTCTTGAACATGCCGTTCCCGTCATAGTCCGGGAACACCAGCAGGTCGGGCGCGCTGACCTGCACGAAGCCCGGCGCGCCGCCCTTGTAGGAGCAGTCCGGCCGCCCCTCGGCGTCGGCCGTGGCCAGGAAGAAGAACGGCTGGGCGGCGATGAAGGCCGCGTCCTCATCGGTGAACCGCTCGCGTCGGACCGCCGCTTCGAGCCGGTCGGCCAGCGCCCGGCTGCCGAACCGGTCCTGCAGCTCACGGTTTCCCTCATGGTACATGGCCGGCGCCTCCTTGCCTTCGGAGCCTCGCGCGCAGAGCCCAGGTTTGGCAAGCCGCCCCGCGGGGGCTAGAGGAAGCCTCTTTCGTAACGGCGAGGCGACATTGCGTTTACCCCAGGCCCGGCTCGACCAGGTGCGCGACCGCTTCCGCGAGATCGAGGCGCGGATGGGCGCGGCCTCCGGCGGCGAGGAGATCGTGCGCCTGTCCAAGGAGCACGCCGAGATCCGCCCGGTCGTCGAGGCGGTGCTCGCCGTGGAGCGCGCCCGGGCTGAAGCGGCCGACCTGGAGGAGATGGCCCGGGCCGGCGATGCGGACATGGCCGCCCTGGCCCGCGAGGAGCTGGAAGCGCTGAAAGAACGCCTGCCCGACCTGGAGCGCGATGTAGCGCTCCTGCTGGCGCCCAAGGACCAGGACGAGAACGCCTCGGCGGTGCTGGAAATCCGCGCCGGCACGGGCGGCGACGAGGCCGCCCTGTTCGCCGGCGACCTCTTCCGCATGTACCAGCGCTATGCGGCGAACCACGGCTGGCGCGTCGAGGTCGACAGCATCTCCGAGGGCGACGCCGGCGGCTTCAAGGAGATCATCGCCTCGGTCCAGGGCGACGGCGTCTTCGGCCGGTTGAAGTTCGAGAGCGGCGTCCACCGGGTCCAGCGCGTGCCCGCCACCGAGGCCGGCGGGCGCATTCACACCTCCGCGGCCACCGTCGCCGTTCTGCCGGAACCGGAGGATGTGGAGATCGAGGTCAACGACGCCGACATCCGCATCGACACCTACCGCTCGTCCGGCGCCGGCGGCCAGCACGTCAACAAGACCGACTCGGCCGTGCGGATCACCCACATGCCCACCGGCATCGTGGTGACCTCCTCGGAGAAGTCCCAGCACCAGAACCGCGCCCGGGCGATGAAGGAGCTGAAGGTCCGGCTCTACGACCAGAAGCGCCAGTCCCTCGACGCCGAGCGCGCCCAGAGCCGCAAGAGCCAGGTGGGGTCCGGCGACCGCTCGGAGCGGATCCGCACCTACAACTTCCCGCAGGGCCGCGTCACCGACCACCGCATCAACCTGACCCTCTACAACCTACCCAAGGTGCTGGAGGGCGAGGACCTGGACGACATCGTCAATCCGCTGATCAACGAGGACCAGGCCGCCCGGCTCTCGATGCTGGAGGACGAGTTCAACTGAGGCGGGTTTAGTCTAGGCCGCCCCATTCCCCGGCTCATACGGGCGAAGGCCGGTATCCAGATTCAGCCAGAGCGCCTGGGAGGTATCCATATGACGGGCCCGATCAGACACTTTTTCACAATCGCAGCGGAAGACCTGAGCTGGAATTCTTAGGTTCGCTGACCGTCACGTTCGCACCATGATTCTGCCTGCCGCCGCGCAGCAGACGCGCCACGCGCATGAGCAAGGTCTGGTCCTCGAAGGGCTTGGTCAGGAAATCCCGGGCGCCGAGATTGATCGCCTGCTGGACGTCCGCGGCCTCGTTGCGGGCGGTGAGCGCCATTGTCGGCACCCTCGCTGTCTGTCCGGTCCGCTTCATCTGGCGCAGGACGTCGAAGCCGTCGAACCGCGGCATGTTGATGTCCAGGAGCATGGCGTTCGGGCGCACCTCGTACAGACGCGCCAAGCCTTGGCTGCCGTCCCGGGCGACGAAGGTCTGATAGCCGGCCAGCTCCAGCCGCGTGGAGATCAGTTCGAGCATCATCGGCTGGTCGTCCACGATCAGGATGCGGCTGCGGCGGCTAGCAGGCGGCGACATCGGCGGCCTCCACGTTCTCGTCCGACGCCACAGCCCGGGCGAGGGCGTCCACCAGGGCTTCCGGTATGATGGGTTTGTGCACGACGCCGTCGAACCCGGCCTCAAGCGGCGCATCGGCGTCGCCGGTGGCCGAGAAGGCCAGGATCGGCACGAACTGGTTCGGGCCCGGCTCGGCGCGGATGCGGCGCAAGGCGCCGGGTCCGTCAAGCCTGGGCATGCGGACGTCCATCAGGATCACGTCGTAGGGCAGCGCCTGGGCCGCCACGAGGCCTCGCTCGCCGTCTTCCGCCTCGCCAACCTCGACGCCCAACGGTTCGAGCATCGCACGGACGAACTCGCGGTTCATCGGATTGTCGTCGACCACCAGCAGCCGGATCCCCTGCAGGTCCGCGTCACCGGTCGCAGGCGAGGCTGACGCGGGCGCATCGGCGACCGGCGCGGGGATCTCGAAGAAGAAGGTCGAGCCTTCGCCGAGGCGCGACCGGACCCCGATCTCGCCCTGCATGGCCTCGGCCAGGCCCTTGCAAATGGCGAGCCCCAGCCCCGTGCCCCCATGCCGCCGGGTCGAAGAGCCGTCGACCTGGGAGAATCGCTGGAACAGCTTCGCCTGCTGCTCGTCGCTCAGCCCCCCTCCAGTGTCCCCGATCTCGAAGCGCAGCCTCTCAAGGGCGCGGTCGTACCGCAGGGCGAGGCTCACAGCGCCGCCCGCTTCCGTGAACTTCACGGCGTTGCCGATCAGGTTGATGAGCACCTGCCGCACGCGCTCCGGGTCGAACACGACCCACTCGGGGACATGGTCGCAGGCGGCGAAGTCGAGCGAAAGCCCCTTCGCCGCCGCCTGCGGCTCGAACATCAAGAGGACGTTGTGCGCCGTCTCCGTGGGGACCACGACGCGGGGCGCGATGGAGAACTGCCCGGCCTCCAGCTTCGAAAAGTCCAGGACGTCGTTGACGATGGCCAGCAGCGCCTCGCTCGCCGAGGCGATCCGCGCCACGTAGGCGGACGCCTCGTCGTCGAGGTTCGGGCGCGCCGACAGAAGGGAGCAGAACCCGATGACTGCGGTCAGCGGGGTGCGAATCTCGTGGCTCATGTTGGCCAAGAACTCGGACTTCGCCGTCGTGGCGGCCTCGGCCGCCGTGGTGGCGGCCGCCAGCGCCTCTTCCTGGGCGACTTGCTCAGTCACGTCGCGCATGACGTCCAGATAGTAGCGTTCGCCGGCCTTCCCCTCCCACCCCAACACGCTCGGGTTCGACTCGAACCAGACCCATCGATCTTCCGTCTTGTGCCGCCCCCGCCAGCGGACTCTCTCGCCCTTCGACGAGGACGCCAGGCTGCGGAACGTGGCGACCAGACGGCCCACGTCGTCGGGATGGGCGAAGTCCACCGCACGCGCACCCACAAGATCCTCGGGACGGTAGCCGGTAATGGCCTCGCAAGAGGGCGAGACGAATGTCGTCACCCCGCCAATCTCGGAGACGGCGATCATGTCCGTCATGTGGTTCGTCATCAGGCGGTAGCGCGCTTCGCTCCAGCGCACCGCCGCTTCGGCTTCGCGCCGGGCGGTCAGGTCCTGGACCTGAGCGATGAAGTGCTTGGGCGCGCCGAAGCGGTCGCGCACAATCGACACTGTGAGATGCACCCACACGAGGCCGCCGTCCGCGCGGATGTAGCGCTTATCCATGCGGTAGCTCGGGATTTCGCCGGCCAGCAGTCGCCCCAGGTGTTCGACGTCGACGTCAAGGTCGTCCGGATGGGTGATTGACTGGAAGTCCGTCGCCAGCACCTCGGCTTCCGAGCGGCCGACGAGATCGCAGAACGCCGGATTGATTCTGAGAAACTTGCCGTCCAACCCGACCAGCGCCTTGCCGACCGCCGCATGCTGGAAGGCGTTTTCAAAGAGATCCGTCTGCGCCTGGCGCTCGCTGAGGTCGTAGATGAGCACCATCAATTCCATACCGGCAGGCAGCGTCGCTGACGCCACTGCGACTTCGACCGGGAACTCCTCGCCGGATTTTCGCACCGCCGTTATTTGTTGGGCTCGTCTGACCACCTTGGCCCGGCCGGCCTCTACGAACCGGCGCAGCCCGGCCTGTGATCCCCGGAGATGTTCTGGGATCAACATGGCGAGAGGGCGCCCTATGGCTTCCTCGCCGGACCAGCCGAACATGGTGCTTGCCTGAGCGTTCCAGCCCGTGATCACGCCTGTGCAGTCGGCGGTGACGACGGTTTCCAGGGAATTCGAGAGCAGGTGGCGCAGCCGCGCCTCGCTCGCGCGCGAGCAGTCTTCGAAATCGCCATGGGGCGTCACAGCGTCTAGGCGCGAGTCGATCATCTCTTGGCCCTCGCTGCTAGAGTCGCGTGCCAATCGATGTATTCCAGGAACTACCTTTCCAGCTGATGACTCAGAGTGCGTCAAGCTGTCGCGGCGCCAGTGCAAGAAATTTAGCCGGCGCTTCCGTAATAATACGTAGTTGCGACCACGGTCCGGCCGCATCACAATTCCCAGTTGCTTTTGGTTCTCGGCGCGAGTGGAGAGTGAGTTCCTATGAGTATGCAACGCCCGCTGGCGAATACGGATCAAATACAGGCTGCATGTGGAGGTGTGGCCAAGGTAGATGAGCAGCAATCGGCACCGGATTCCACGATTGCAACGAGTCCGAGACCGGCAGACGTCCTTTTTAGCCGCGCCGTCGCCCTGGTGCTGATGGTTGCGGGATTTGGCGCAGCCATCGCGATTGCGTTACACAACTGAAACATGGATCTCCACCGTGAGCCGGCGCGGAAACAGGCCTTCGAAGTCCCGGTTCGGACTTTCCCCGCAAATCTTTCAAGCGCCCGCAATTGGTCGAAAGACGCCATCGACCCGCCTCCCAGAACCGGCCGCACTCAGGGCCGCAAACGCCAGGGATGACCGATCTTATAAGTACGCGACCTAGAGCCTGACACCTTCAACCGGGCGCCGGCCGAAGCGCCCGTCGCGCCCTATCCCTTTGAAGACAGCACCTTTTTTCGCGGTTCAGAGGACTTCATCTGAACCGGAGACGGTCCAGGGCGGCGCAGGACCTGGCGGGACAGGTTTCCGCCCATGCGCAGGCCGATCCCCCAGACGTGGCGGGCGCCTTCCTGGGCGTTCATCTTCAGGGCCATGCCGACGGAATCGGCCATGGCCGCGCCGCGCTCGCCGAGCGGCAGGGGCGCGCCGGTGGTGGAGTCGATGGCGGTCTGATGCTCGATCTCGGCGTTCAGCTCGGCGCCGACCAGCACCACCATCACCGAGGACCAGATCCACATCATGAAGCCGATCACCGCGCCCAGCGAGCCATAGGTCGCGTCGTAATGGGCCACGTGGTTGAGGTACCAGGAAAAGCCCAGCGAGCCGCCCAGCCAGAGCACCGCGGCGAAGATCCCGCCCCAGGTCACCCATCGCCAGCGCGCCCGCGCCCGGCAGGGGCCGTAGCGATAGACAATGGCGAAGGCGCCGGCCGTGAAGACGGTCAGGCCGAACCAGCGCAGGGGTATCCACAGGCCGGACGAAGCGCTCCAGCCCCATTCACGGAAGAAGATCGGCGCGCCCACCAGCACCGCGACGACCACCGTGAAGAAGATCAGGACGCCCGCCGTGAACATGTAGGTCAGGGCGGTCCGGCTGAAATAGTTGCGCTTCTCTTCCTCGTCGTAGGCGATGTTCAGCCCGTTGAAGAGCGCCTTCATCGCCGCGTTCACGCTCCAGATCGAGATCAGGAGGCTGACGACGAAGGCCGCGCTCAGGCTGACCTGGGGCTTGGCGGCCAGGCGGGCCATCTGGTCGCTGATGATGCTGATCGCCTCCTTCGGCATGAAGTCGGCCAGGCTCGCCAGCTGGCGGTTCATCTCGTGGATGTCGGCGATCAGGCCGTAGAGCGAAACAAACACGCCGATGGCCGGGAAGATGGCCAGCAGGGTGTAGAAGGTCACGCTGCCCGCCACCACCGTCAGCCGGTCGTGGGAGACCTCGAGGCAGGTGCGCCAGATCACATCCTTCCAGCCCCGGGGCGGGATCTGGTGGGGCGCGCGCGCCAGCCGGCCGCGCCCGGGCTCGGCCGCGTCATAGGTTTCCGGCGGCTTCGCCACAGGCGGCTGGGGCAGGCTGAGGCCGGGCTCAGCCTTGGGCTCGCCACGCCGAGGCCAGAGCGCGGCGGCGGCCGCCAGCGCCACCAGCGGCGCTGCGCCGACCAGCCAGGGAACCACCGCCCTTATGCCGCTCGCCGCATTTTCAGGCTTGGATTTCGCCAATCCCCAGAACCCTTCTCAGCCAGCCCCGGCTGCAAGACGCGCCGCGGGCGGCCGCCGTTCCCGCTTGTACCCGACCGCGCCTTGCGGCAACACCGGGCCATGCGCGGGCGCATCGCATCCATTCACCGCTATCCTGTAAAGGGATTCACGCCTGAGCGCGTGGATTCCGCCGTTCTGACGCCCGGCCGGCCGTTTCCCTGCGACCGCCTCTACGCCGTCGAGAACGGTCCCAGCGGCTTCGACCCCGACAATCCCGCCTTCGTCTCCAAGCAGAAGTTCACGGTGCTCGCCGCCATCCCAGACGTGGCGCGGGCCCGGACGGCCTATGACGAGGCGAGCGGCGTCCTGACCGCCAAGGCCCCCGGCCTGCCCGACTTCGCCGCCAGTCTGGCCGACGCCGCCGGGCGCGAGGCCTTCGCGGCCTGGCTGGGCGACCTCATCGCAGACGATGTCCGCGGCCCCTTGCGGGTGCTGGAGGGTCCCGGCGCGCACCGCTTCACCGACCATCCGCAGGGCCAGGTCTCGATTATCAATCTCGCCAGCCTGCGCGAGCTGGAAACCCGCGTCGGGCGCCCGGTGGATCCGCTGCGGTTCCGCGCCAACCTCTATGTGGAGGGCTGGCCGGCCTGGGCCGAGGCGGGCTGGGACGGCCGCGACCTGACGCTCGGCGCCGTGCGCGCCCGGGTCTTCAAGTCGATCGTCCGGTGCGCTGCCACGCATGTGAACCCGACCACGGCCGAACGGGACCTGGAGGTCGTGCGCGCCCTGCACGAGAACTTCGGCCACATGAACCTGGGGATCTATGTCCACGTCATCGACGGTGGACGGGTCCAGACCGGCGACGATTGCGAAGGGCCGGCCGCATGAGCCTGACCCTCGTCCAGGCCTGGACGGCCGCCAAGCGCAGGCTGGAGGCAGCCGGCCTGGCCGGCCCGGTGATCGACGCCCGCCTGCTGGTGGAGGCCGCCGCCGAGGCCACCCGCGCCGACATCGTCACCGACCCGAAACGGCCGCTGACGCCCGAACAGGCCGAGCGCCTCGAGAGCTACCTGACCCGCCGCGAGCAGCGCGAACCGGTGAGCCAGATCCTCGGCCGCAAGGGCTTTTGGAAGATCATGCTGACGGTCAACGACCAAGTGCTCACCCCCCGGCCCGACACCGAGACCGTGGTCGAGTACGTCCTGCGCGACTTTCCGCCGCACGCGGCCTGGTCGGTCCTCGATCTCGGCGTGGGATCGGGCGCGATCCTGTTGTCGATCCTGGCCGAGCGGCCGGCCGCCCGCGGCCTGGGCGTGGACATCTCCGAGGAGGCCCTGGCGGTCGCCCGGGACAATGCGGCGAACCTGGGCCTGGCCGGCCGCTGCGCCCTCCTGCGCAGCGACTGGACGGCGGGGCTGGCGGAGGCCGGATTCGACCTCGTGACAGCCAACCCCCCCTACATCGCCACCCACGTGATCGAGACCCTGGAGCCGGAAGTGCAGCGCTACGAGCCGCGCCTGGCCCTCGACGGCGGACCCGATGGCCTGGACGCCTATCGCATCCTCGCGCCGGAGATCCTGCGCGTCCTGAAGCCCGGCGGCCGGTTCGCCGTGGAGATCGGCTACGACCAGAAGACGGCGGTCGAGGACCTGTTCCGCGCGGCGGGGGCGCAGGACGTCCTGACCCTGCGCGACCTGGCGGATCGCGACCGGGTGGTGGCCGGCGAAAAAAGGCCCTTGGAAACCAACGAGTGAGTCGCTACATCTGAGTCCTGTCTCCACCCAAATCGCCGGTGTCCCAGGTCGAAGCGTTCTTTTGAACGCGCAGTCCCTCCGGCAGGTGCGACGTCCCCCCAAGGGCGCGCATGTCAGGTTTTCGGCGGATGATGGGAAGTCATAACGCCTTCACTACGTAGACCGGGCACAATGCCTGTCCCCCACGTAAAGCCAAGGCACGAGGCCGCCGCTGTCGAGCGGCGGGCCGGAAAGAGGCCAGACGGTCATCGCATGAGAGATTTCAAGGGTATGAAGCGCCAGCGCGGTCGCAATCGCGGCGGCGGCGGTGGCAGTGGCGGCAAGCCTCAGCAGCAGAACGCCAACCGCGCGTTCGATTCCAACGGGCCGGACAACGTGAAGGTGCGGGGCAACGCCCAGCACGTCTTCGAGAAGTACCAGCAGCTGGCCCGCGACTCCCAGACCGCCGGCGACCGGGTCCTGGCCGAGAACTACCTGCAGCACGCAGAGCACTATTTCCGCCTGCTGCGCGCTATGCAGCCGCAGCGCCCGGCGAGCGAGATCCTGGGGCGCGACTCCTTCGCCTCCGGCTACGACATCGACTTCGAGGACGAGAGCGGCCAGCCCCAGGTGGGCGAGGCCGAGAACGGCTCCGGCGAGGGCGAGACGAACCAGGACTCCGAGGGTGATCGCGGCGGCTGGCAAGGCCGCGACGAGAACCGTCAGCGCGACGACCGCCCCCGCGACGACCGGCCTCGCGACGACCGTCCCCGCGACGAGAACCGCCAGCGCGACGGCGGCAGCGGCCGACGGGACCGCTGGCGCGACGATCGTCCCCGCGACGACCGGCCCAGGGATGAGCGGCCCCGCGACGACCGCCCCCGCGAAGATCGACCCCGCGAGGACAGGGTGCGGGACGACCGTCCCCGTGACGACCGGCCCCGCGAGGACCGGCCCCCGCGGGAAGAGCGTCCCCGGAGCGAACGCCAGGACCGCAGCGAACGCGAGCCGCGGCCCGAGCGTGAACCCCTGGCCGTGATCGAGCCGCAACACGCGCCCTTGCCCGTCAGCGAAGAACGCTCCTCGCCGGTGCTGCGGGACTCCGAGGGCGGCGAAAGCCACGCCCCGGCCTTCCTGCAGAACCGCGCCCCCCCTCCGGCCGAAGCCACAGAGGCCGCCGCGCCCAAGCCCCGCCGCCGCCGCGCCCCGCGCACCTTCGACGCCGCCGCCGACGCCCCCGCGCCGACCACGGAATCAGAAGAGGTCTAGCGGACGGCTTTCACCCCCTCAGCCGCTCATCCCGTCTTTCGCCGGGATGAGCGGACGTTGGGCGCCAGCTCCGCCTAATCAGCGACGGCCTGGTACGTCAGGGTCTCCACCCGATAGACCCAGGCCATATCGGTCGGGTTCCGCTGGGTGAAAACGACCATCACCATCTGCTCCTTGGGATCCACCTCAAGGTCCGTGGTGCCGTATCCTGGCCAGCCAAACGTCCCGGCGGACCCCAGGCGCCCCGACGCAGCCACATCCGCGAGCACGCCGATCCCAAGGCCGTAGCGGAGCCCGCCCGACACGGTGTTTGGGAAAAAGCCGACCCCCTTCACCTGCGTCGGAAGCTGGTCGCTGGTCATCATCTCCACGGTCTTGCGCGAGAGAATTCGCACCCCGTCCAGTTCGCCGCCGTTCAGCAGCATCTGGCCGAACCGCGCCGCGTCGCTGGCCGTCGAGGAAAGCCCGGAGCTGCCCCTGGGATGCCGCGCGTCGGCGAGGTATTCGCTGGTCGCCGGCTGGTCGAAGACCTTGAGGCCCCCTGCCCCGTCCGGCGCATACATGACCGTATAGCGCCCCATCTTCTCCGGCGGCACGCTGAAGGCGGTGTCGTGCATCTTCAAAGGCTCGAACAACCGCTCGCGCAGGAAAGTCTCCACCGGCATCCCGGAGAGCTTCTCGATCAGATAGGCCTGCACATCGTGCTCAGGCCCATAGCGCCAATCCTGGCCCGGGTCGTAGAGGAGCGGCAGTTCGGCGATCTGGCGCATCCTGGGGCCCAGGTCCGGGTCAAAGGTCGCCGCCGTCCACAGCTTCTCGACCGGCCCGGGATAGGCCGCGAGGATGCCGCCGGGAAAGCCCGCAGTGTGGCGCATGACGTCCTGCATCGTCGGCTTCCTGGCCGGCGGCCTCAGGACCATCTGGCCGTCCTTCATGCCGTCATAGACCTGGAGCTTCGCGAACTCCGGGATGTACTTCTCCACCGGGTCGGTGAGCTGGAACTTGCCCTCCTCGTAGAGCATCAGCAGACCGACGCTCACCATCGGCTTGGTCGTCGAATAGAGCCGGAAGAGGCTGTCCGGCCGCATGGGGACGCCCTTCTCCGCATCGGCCATGCCATAGGCCTTGAAGTGGGCGACCTTGCCGCGCCGGACGACGAGCACCACCGCGCCGGCGTTCCGCTTCGACGCCACGTCGGCCTGCACGGCCGCATCGAGGCGCTCGAGCCGCTCTGACGACAGACCCACCGCTTCAGGCTTGGCCGGCGCGAGCTCGGCGGCGAACGCCGCTCCACCCACGGCTGCCGCGGCCAGCGCAGCAAGCCATATCCCCACGCATCGCAGACCCATCCCGCCCTCCCTTATGGTTGTAGGGAAGACTAGGGCCCAGCTCTACGGGAACACAAGCCGCGCTCCCGTCATCGCCAGCTAATCCACGACCCGAAACACCGCCGACCCCGACGTCACCGCGTTGTCCTTGTTCCCCTCGTCGTGGAGGATCATCCGCACGCCCACCTTGCCCGCCGCGCCGCGCACCGCCTCGCCTTCCACCCGGAAGGGGCCGACCTTGCCGCGGGCCAGGAACATTACGTGCCAGGCCTCCATCTGCAGCCGGTCCGTCCCCACGAGCTTGGCGGCCAGGTCCATGGCCGCCGTCTCCAGCACGATATGCTGCGGGCCGATATGCAGGGCCGCGTCCGGCGAGGCCATCTCCACCGAAAGCTCCGGAAGCACCCAGCGGCCGTCGCCCCGGCGGGCGGCGCCGAACACCTTCCACAGCGGCGGCAGGTCGGGCGAATCGACGATCACGATCTTGTCCTCGGGCATCTTCTGCAGCCCCTCGGGCGGCAGGCCGATGATCGCGCCCTGCCCCTCGGTGAAGGCGAGGACGCGGTCGTGGTTGTCGGCGTCGACGATCTTCGAGCGGCTGTAGGCCATCCGGGTCCCCTTCTTGAGGCCCTCGGAATGGAGAACCTCGATCCGCTTCACGTCGTGCGCGGGATCGAGGATCTGGCAGGAGTGGATGACAGGGTTGGGGACGCCTTCGAGGTCCGAAACATGGCCGCCTTCGGGGGCGCTGATCGAGATCGGCGAGACCAGCAGGCCGCCCGTGGAGTTGCGCATGTCGTGGCGCAGCGTGACGGTGTTGTCGACCGGGCCGATGTTCATCGAGCCGTGGTTGCGCCCGATGTAGCGATAGCTCAGCAGCCCGGTCCAGCGGCGCTCGAGTTCAGCTGCGTACGCGTCGCGGTCGCCCGCCAGTTCGCGAATGTCCTTCAGCATCTCGTCCGTTCCTCCCGGATCGTTGGTCTGACCACAGGATGCGCGCCCTGGCGGCCAGGGCAACCGCATATGGAGGCTCCGGGGGTTGACGCCCCCTGAGCCTCCGTATGCGATCGTCCGAACGCAGGGAATAAAAGCCATGAACGCCGCCAGCCGCCGAGCCCACCCCCGCATCGCCGTCAACACCCTCAGCCTGGAGCCGGCGCCGTTTCAGGCCCATGTCGACCAGATCGCCCGCCTTGGCGTGGCGATGCTCACCCCGGTCGTCCGCGAGATTCACGCCTGCGGAGCCTCCGCGGCGGCGGCCGCGATTGGCGATGCGGGCCTGGCCGTGGCGGCGCTCACCCATGGCGGCTTCACCTTCGCCGACAAGGCGGGCGCCGCCGCCGGCCGCGACCAGCTCGACCGCACCATCGAGGTTGCGGCCGCGATCGGATCGCCGGCCATCTCCATGACCACCGGCGGCCGCGGCGAGCTCTCCTGGCCACAGGCGGCCCTGCGCTTCGCCGAGGAGGTGGCGCCCTGCGTCGACCGCGCCCGGGCGGCCGGCGTCGCCCTGGCGATCGAGCCGGTCTCGCACCTCTACGCCGGGATTTCGATCGTCCACCGCCTTTCGGACGTGGTGTCGGTGGCGCGGCGCGCCGGGATCAATCTGGGGATCGATCTCTTCCCCTGCTGGGTGGATTCCGACATCGACGAGGCCATCGTCGCGGCCGCGCCGCTCTGCAGCTTCGTCCAGGTCAGCGACTTCGTGCAGGGCGACCAGACCCTGCCCTGCCGCGCGGTGCTGGGCGACGGCGCCCTGCCCCTCGACCGGCTGGTGTCGCAGATCATTCGGGCGGGTTTCAAAGGGCCCTTCGACATCGAGATCCTCGGCCCGCGCCTGGCGGCGGAGGGCCACGAGGCCGGGCTGCGGCGCAGCATCGCCAAGCTGGAAAGCCTGATCGAGGCGGCCGAGGCGGCCCGGCCGGGCTGAGGCGGGCGATCGGATATGGCTGGCGTCGTGGGTGAAACCCCCTCCACCGCTTCGCGGTCCCCCTCCCCCTGATCGCGCTTCGCGCTGGGGGAGGATGGCGTAAATCCAGCCATGCTCCCCCCCGGGGGAGCTCCGGCAAAGCCGGTGAGGGGGTTCCACCCACGACGCCAGCCATATGAGATCGCCCTGGGCCGGCTTCAAGCGACCGCCAGCACCGCCGCCGCGGCTTCGGCCGCCGCGCGACGCTCCGGCATCATGGCCTGCATCCGCTCCCGCATCCTGGCCGCAAGCGCCGGCGGCGCCGTCTCCGGCCGCCCCGCCTCGAACGGCGGCTCCGGCGCATATTCGATGGTCAGCTGCACGCTCTGCGCCGCCGCATCGCCGGCGACCTCCGCGATGACCGTGAGGGCGAGGTCGATGCCAGCCGTCACGCCGCCACCGCTGAAAATGTTCCCGTCCCGCACCACCCGGCCCTCGTCGACGATCGCGCCGAGCGGAACCAGCAGCTCGCGCCAGGCCCAGTGGCAGGCGGCTCGGCGGCCCTTCAGCAGACCGGCCGCGCCCAGGATCAGCGAGCCCGTGCAGACCGAAGTCACATAGCGCGCGCCCGCCGCCAGCCGGCGTATCTCGGCGAGGAAGGCCGCATCCTGCATCGGTCCGACACAGCCGCCACCGCCGGGCACGCAGATCAGTTCGCAACCCTCCACCGCCGCCAGGTCGGCCAGGCCCGTGAACACCAGCCCATCCGCCTCGACGTCGCGCGCCCCCATGGAGGCGACCGTCACCTTGGCGTCCGGGGCCCGCGAGAAGGCCTGATGCGGGCCGGTGAAATCCAGCTGTGTGACCCCGGGATAGATCGGGAAAAGGATGCGGAAGGTCATGCCGGTCTCCGTCGCAGCGCTTCTGTTGACGCTGAGTATCGGCCGACCTAGGCTTGTCCGAAATGACATTCTTCCCTCGTTTAACGCCATGACCCGCCGCCTCGGCTTCGTGCTCTTCCCGGACTTCCAGCTCCTCGACGCCGCCGGGCCGATCGGGGCCTTCGACATCGCCAGCCGTTACGCCGCCGACGCCTACGCCCTGGAGTTCATGGCCGCGCAGCCCGGCCTGACCGCCAGTTCCTCGGGCGCAGCGCTAATGGCCGGGCCGCTGACGGACGGCCCCTTCGACACCCTGGTGGTGGTCGGCGGAAACGGGAGCCGGCGCGCCCTCGGCTGCCCCATCCTCATGCCATGGCTGAAGACCGAGGCGGCGCGAGCCCGGCGGACGACGAGCGTCTGCTCCGGCGCCCTCGTCCTCGCCGAGGCCGGGCTGCTGGACGGCCGGTCCGCCACCACCCATTGGAGCGCGAGCCGGGAGTTCGCCCGCTTTCCGAAGGTCGACCTGCAGCCCGACCGCATCTTCGTGCAGGACGGCCCGATCTGGACCTCGGCCGGCATCACCGCCGGGATCGACCTGGCGCTCGCCCTGATCGCCGAGGACCTGGGCGAGACGATCGCCCGCCGCACCGCCCAGCAGCTCGTGGTCCACCAGCGCCGCCCAGGCGGTCAGTCGCAGTTCTCCGCCCTGGTGGAGATGGGCGGACAGACCGGCCGGTTCGCGGCCCTGACCGCCTGGATGCGCGAGCGCCTGGCCGAGCCCCTGTCTGTCGAGCGCCTGGCCGATCAGGCGGCCATGAGCCCGCGCCACTTCGCCCGCGCCTTCACGGCCGAGACCGGCCTGACCCCCGCCAAGGCGGTGGAGCACCTGCGCCTGGAAGCGGCCCGCCTGCGCGTCGAGGCCACCGCCGAGCCCGTGGACCGCATCGCCGAAAGCGCCGGCTTCGGCGACCCCGAACGGATGCGGCGGGCCTTCATCCGGGCTTTCGGCCAGCCGCCCCAGGCTTTGCGCCGCGCCGCCCGGACGTGACCCCTTCGGCCAGGGCCTCGGTCTCCGTGGTGAGGCGGCCCGCCTGCGCCCGGAGCAGCTTCAGCACCTCGCCCTGCTGCTTGACCAGCCGCACGAGGTCCTCCACCCATTGCAGACATTCCGCCTAGCGGAGCTGATGTCCGCAATGGGTGCTGAAACCAGTGTGAGCTGGCGACGTGCCCGACGCCAAGAGTGGCGGTGGGTCGCATGAGTGTATTCAACGCAGCCGAAGCGTTGGGGTGTCTCGCGCGTCACGTATATGAAGCCGACCGCGGGCGGAGGGGTCCAAGATGGATGATTGTGTAGGCGCCGACGCGCATCCGGCCACTGATCACTTTGTCCGACCGCCCGCTCTACGTCCCAATGTGCACCGGCTTCGGCGCGCCGCGCTCTTCCAAAGGCTGGGACCGGGCCTGATCACCGGGGCCGCGGACGACGATCCGGGCGGCATCGCCACCTACTCCCAAGCCGGCGCCCAGATGGGCCTGAACATGCTGTGGACCGTGCCGTTCAGCTATCCGCTGCTGTCCGCGATCCAGATGATCAGCGCCCGGATCGGCCGTGTGACGGGCCACGGGCTAGCCGCGAACCTGGGGCGCGTTTTTCCCCGCCCGATAGTCGTGGTCCTCGTCGGATTGCTGTTCATCGCCAACGTCGTCAACATCGGCGCTGACTTGGCTGCGATGGGCGCGGCGGCGAAGTTGGTGCTCGGCTGGGGCCAGCACACTTTCACCCTGCTGTTCGCGGCGCTCTCCCTGACACTGCAGATCCTCGTCCCCTATCACCGCTATGTCCGCTACCTGAAATGGCTGACGCTGGCGCTGTTCGCCTATGTCGGCGTGATCTTCACGGTGCATATCGACTGGAGCCAAGTCGCGCTTCGCACTGTTGTTCCACAGCTCGCCTTTACAGGGGCGACCATCACCATGGTGGTGGCGATCTTCGGCACGACCATCAGCCCCTACCTGTTCTTCTGGCAGGCCTCTGAAGAGGTGGAGGATGATGAGGCCGACCCAACCACCGGTCCGCTGCTGGCGTATCCGGAACAGGCCCCAGAGCAGCTCAGCCGTATCCGCTGGGACACCTATGTCGGCATGGGCTTCGCCCATCTGATCGCCTTCTTCATCATCCTGACCACGGCCGTAACCCTGCATGCTGCCGGCGTGACCGACATCCAGACTTCCGCCGAGGCCGCCCTCGCGCTGAAACCCATTGCAGGCACACTCACTTTCCTGCTGTTCAGCCTGGGCATCATCGGCACGGGCCTGCTTGCAGTGCCCGTCCTGGCGGGGTCGGCGGCTTACGCGATCAGCGAGTCACAAGGTTGGAAGATCGGGCTTGAACACCCGGCGCGCGAAGCGGTGGGATTCTACAGTGTGATCGGCCTGGCCACTGTCCTGGGCCTCGCCGTCGACTATTCGCCGCTCGATCCTATCAAGGCGCTGTTCTGGAGCGCAGTCCTGAACGGCGTGATCGCCGTGCCGATCATGGCGGCCATGATGGTGGTGGCGTCTCGACGCCACGAGATGGGGCCGTTCATAGCCACGCTAGGACAACGGATCTTCGGCTGGTTGGCGACCGCGGTCATGGCCGCCGCCGCGGTAGCGATGTTCCTGCTGCGCTAAGGGAGCCCGAGCAGGCGTGCGGTCTGATCCGCCAGCGCGCGCGGCCGCAGGGCCGCCTAGTGACCCGCCGCGGAGACCTCTGCGGCCGCGGCCGGTTCGGGCGCCGTCGCAGGCGCGGCGTCCTGGCTCAGGGCGTCCGACGGGTCAACGAAGGCCAGGCTCTTGGATCCGTCTTCCGACTCAGCCGAGGCCAGGCGGGTGAAGACGGCCTTCGCAGGCGCGGCATGAACGGCAGGCGCGCCGGGGCTGCCCAGGCGATAGAAGACATGCAGGCCCACCTGGGCCACGCGGCGCAGCCCGGGGCCCCAGCTCGGCTGGACGGCGGCGGCGTGGAAGTGGGTGGCCGATCCCACCTGCGGCGCCACCACGCCGGCGAGGGCGCGGGCCGCCACCTGGCGGGCGCGGCGCCACGCGAGGCCTTCGGAGGCGTGCTCGGTGCGGCCGTCGCAGGCGAAGCTGAACTGGCAGCCGCGGCTCTTGGCGCCCTGATAGACGACCCCACAGACGGTCTTCGGGAACGCCGGGTGCTTCACCCGGTTCAGGACCACCTGGGCGACCGCGGCCTGGCCGGCGCCGGTCTCGCCGCGCGCCTCGAAATAGACCGCCTCGGTCAGGCACTCCAGGTCGCGGCGCGCCGCCACGATCGGAGCGGCCACGGCGCGGGTCGCAGTCACGGTCGGCGCGGCGACGACGACGGCGACGGGCGGCAGGGCCACGCGCACGACCGCGCCCGATACCGGGGCCGGTTGCGGCAGGGTCAGGATGACGGCGACGGCGGCGGCGCCCAGGGCGAGCCCTGCGCCTGCGGAAACAGCAGCGGCGAGCGCCGCGCGCGTGCGGGCGCTCGGCTTAAAAGAAGAAGGCAAATGAACGTGTCCTGTTCGTCGAAGGCGTCCTGCGCCCCCCGGCAACATCGCCCGACGGCCCCTGCACATGCTGGCGGCGGTCGAGACGGGCCTGACCCATACACGGAGAAGGACAGACCGAAGAAAGTGCATGTCTTATAGCTCCGAAGCGGCGCCTTGGCAAGCTTTCTGCTGCGTCGCAGCAAGATCCATGCCTGCGGTCCGGAGTCGCAGCGACAGTTGAACCTCGACGGACAACCGCTGTTCAGGCGCCGAAACTCTCTGGATTACACCCAGTTACGCACAAGACTTGCGCCGTGCTGGCCGCCGCCGCCGCAACCTTAGGGCGGCCCCATCGGCTGAGCGATCGCCCATCCCGTTCTCCCGCCAGGAGAATCCCCAGGGAACTTTCCGTGGTGATGATCAGTATACGCCCCAGAGAGCCGCCGGCCCGCTGGCGGAAAGGGACCAAAGGACGAGACCGTGCGCAACCTGGTGATCTCATTGACGGCCCTGGTCGCCGTCCTGGTCATGGCGGCCACCAGCTTCCAGCACCTGTAAGCTTCGGGTCGCTCCCCCCCTGGTTTTCGCCGGCCGGCGGGCCTAACTTCCCGTTCATGCCTCGTTCCCCCGCGCCCCCGGCCCCCGCGTCCTTGGGCGTCTCCGACATGTCGGGCGCGTTCGATTACGACGAGAACGCCCGTCCGATGCTGTGGACGCCGCACCGTCCGGCCCGCCCGGCCAAGCTGGAGGGCGGACAGCCCTTCAAGCTCGTCTCGGACTACGAGCCCGCCGGCGACCAGCCCACGGCGATCGCCGAGCTCGTCAGTGGGCTGAAGGGCACGGAGCACGACCAGGTGCTGCTGGGGGTCACCGGCTCCGGCAAGACCTTCACCATGGCCAAGGTGATCGAGGAGACCCAGCGCCCGGCGCTGATCCTGGCCCCCAACAAGACCCTCGCCGCCCAGCTCTATTCCGAGTTCAAGAGCTTCTTCCCCGACAACGCCGTGGAGTTCTTCGTCTCCTATTACGACTACTACCAGCCCGAGGCGTACGTCCCCCGGACCGACACCTACATCGAGAAGGACTCCTCGATTAACGAGCAGATCAACCGCATGCGCCACTCGGCGACGCGGGCGATCCTGGAGCGCGACGACGTCATCGTCGTGGCCTCCGTCTCCTGCATCTACGGCATCGGCTCGGTCGAGACCTACACCGCCATGACCTTCGACCTGGAGCCCGGCGCCCGGATCGACGAGAAGAAGCTGATGGCCGACCTGGTGGCCCAGCAATACAAGCGCAACGACGCCGCCTTCGAGCGCGGCACCTTCCGCCGCCGCGGCGACACCATCGAGATCTTCCCCGCCCACTACGAGGACCGCGCCTGGCGCATCTCGCTGTTCGGCGACGAGATCGAGACGATCAGCGAGTTCGACCCCCTCACCGGCAAGAAGACCGCCGACCTGAAGGGCATCCGCGTCTACGCCAACTCCCACTACGTCACGCCCCGCCCGACGCTCCGCCAGGCGATCAACTCCATCAAGATCGAGCTCAAGGAGCGCCTCGACTGGCTGGTCAAGGAAGGCAAGCTGCTGGAGGCCCAGCGCCTGGAGCAGCGCACCACCTTCGACCTGGAGATGATCGACGCCACCGGCTCCTGCGCCGGCATCGAGAACTATTCCCGCTACCTCACCGGCCGCCAGCCGGGCGAGCCCCCGCCGACCTTCTTCGAATACATCCCCGACAACGCCCTGCTGTTCGTCGACGAGAGCCACCAGACGGTGCCGCAGATCGGCGCCATGTACCGCGGCGACTACCGGCGCAAGTTCACCCTGGCCGAGTACGGCTTCCGCCTGCCCTCGGCCATGGACAACCGCCCCCTCAAGTTCGAGGAGTGGGAGGCGATGCGGCCGGACACGGTCCACGTCTCGGCCACCCCCGGCCCCTGGGAGATGGAGCGCGCCGGCGGGGTCTTCGCCGAGCAGGTGATCCGCCCCACCGGCCTGATCGACCCGCCGGTCGAGGTGCGCCCGGTGGCCAAGGACGGCTTCTCCCAGGTGGACGACGTCATCGACATGTGCCGCCAGACGGCCAAGGTCGGCTATCGCGCCCTCGTCACCGTCCTCACCAAGAAGATGGCCGAGGACCTCACCGAGTACATGCACGAGCAGGGCCTGCGCGTGCGCTACCTGCACTCCGACGTCGACACCATGGAGCGCATCGAGATCATCCGTGACCTGCGCCTGGGCGTCTTCGACGTCCTGGTGGGCATCAACCTGCTGCGGGAGGGCCTGGACATCCCCGAATGCGGCCTGGTCGCCATCCTCGACGCCGACAAGGAAGGCTTCCTGCGCTCGGAGACCAGCCTGATCCAGACCATCGGCCGCGCCGCCCGCAACGTCGACGGCCGCGTGATCCTCTACGCCGACACCGTGACCGGCTCGATGGAGCGCGCCATGGCGGAGACCCGGCGCCGGCGCGAGAAGCAGGAGGCCTACAACGCCCTGCACGGCATCACGCCCGAGAGCGTCAAGAGCCGCATCAAGGAGATCCTCGCCTCCCCCTACGAGAAGGACCGCGTCACCGTGCCGGCGGGCGTCGCCGAGGACGGCGGCAAGCCGTTCCTGGGCGACAACTTCAAGGCCACCTTGCGCGACCTGGAGAACCGCATGCGCGCGGCGGCTTCAAACCTGGAGTTCGAGGAAGCCGCCCGCCTGCGCGACGAGATCAAGCGCCTGAAGCTCCTCGACCTGGAATTCGCCAACGACGCCTTGACGCCGGCGGGAGAGGCGGTGGACCGGGAGGCGGTCAAGCAGGTCAGGCGCGAGGCGCGGGCGGAGGCTGCGGAGCGGTTCCGGAAGGGGCGGAGGTAGGGGGGAGCCTCTCAATTCATCGTTCACCGCAATAAACTTATATATGCGGCACCAGACTTCCCCTCTGGACCGCAAACTGCAGTATCTCGGACCGGCCTCCCCGCTCTTTGCTTATCGACAGCTCGAGCTTAAGTGATGCCCTACTTGCTCCCAGGTAACATTTCGATATCATGCGCCTTTTTTGACCAGCCGTGGCGTCCGCCAATTCTGCTGCATCTACATGGATAAGATAAACGCTCGCAAATTGAAGCCCTGCCACATATTCAGGCATACTAAATACACACCTTCGACCAGCATATTTCAGCTCAGCAATTTGGTCTCGGGCCGTCAAAGGGATATATTTTCCGGAAATCCTACCAGCTTTTAAATATTTTGAAAACAGATCTTCATTCATACACAATACGGCAACATTCTTTCCTCCGTATTCGTGAGTATCGTCTTTTGCCTTTTCGAATACCTCATCCAATAACGCCGTATTACTTTCATACTCCATCAGTGCCGGCCTGTCTCCATCGGCATTATTGGATACGCCTCGATAAGAAGTCCATTCATCCTCCAGATCTAATGCCGGAAAAGACGCATCTAAGTCTGCCAGAAATTCCGTAATTTGCGGAGTCGATCGAAATACTTTTGTGAATTCTACTAATTGACTCTCACCCGCACCAATTCTCCGGAAAAAATTCGAAGCAGTTTCTCCCTCGCGGTACCCAAGCATTGCATCGCTGGGGCTTTGCTTGAGATCGTAAGACATGAATATCGGCATCTTGCCATCCGCGGTAGCGGCTCTCCGAAACAGGTTGTGAAAAATCATCCTCTCCGCTCGATTGAAGTAATGAAGTTCATCAACAAATATCGCATCGAAGCCGATTCGCTCACGCAGCTGAGACCATTCGTGAAGGCCCAAATACCTATTAAAATCTGCAATCATTTGGTCGAGACTTAATACGTTCGATTCCTCCAAATCTTTTACGTAAGCATCGTGAATCCTCAAAACCGCTAACCGGTCCTCCAAACTGGGAAGTTCGAGCTGCCAGTTTTCTCGAATAGCGTGAATATACTTCTCTGAGAGGTGCGTCCCCGATCGAATTCCTTCAGCATCTATGACACACGCGAATTCGTTCATCAATTCTCTGACAAACTGATGCCTACGGTCTTTCTCCAAATACTCTTTAAATTTATCGGAGCATTTAGGAAGCCCTCCCCTCATGAACATCGTATCAAGAGATAATTTCTTTATTGCATCATGTATAAGCAAGAATTGGAATTCCCTTCCCTCCTTGCCATCGGTAGACAAGGGTTGAAGATTTTTTTGGTCATATCGCAGGAATTCTTGGGCGAGTTCATACAGAGATCCCACCCATAACGACGCATATTGAAGCTCTCGCCATCTGAGCGTCGGATCTAAACTAGAAAACATACCCGGAATAGTTTCTTCAGCGACCGCCGAGCTATGGGTAAGAAATGCAAATCTAACGGAACGCTTTGCGTCCTCGGCTGCGTAAATATCCTTGAGGCACTTTATCGCCATAGAAAGGGTCTTCCCGCTGCCGGCCGGCCCCTTTAGGCGAACAGGTTCGTCGTACCCCCTATCAACGAAAATACGCTGCTCACGAGTGAGTTTCTTACTTACCCAATGCTCCAACGTCGCGGATCCGACGTATTCCGCACCGAGTGACGCGTTCAATATAATCCCATACGCGCCGCTTCCCGCTTCCGGCGAGGCTTCCTCCAACAACGCGTCCTCGATCTTCGCCATCGCTCTGTCGTAAAGGTTCATATTCTCTGGAACAGATGCAAAGTCTACCGTACCCTCCGTGAGAGAGTAGACGTATAAGTTCCCGCTTTCGCGCGGAGCTTTGTCGAAATATATTCTTTGATTTTTTCCGATTGCTTCCGGCTGTGCATATATTGAATATCGAGACCCTTCGTTATAGCTTCGCCACGTGAAGGGTATGGAGCTGGTCCGCTCAAATACAGACAGAGCTACTCTAACTATTTGGTCAAATACGTGCTGCGGGCTAAGAGCAACCTCAAATACATCAGATACATTTATGACAATGTACCTACTTAATTCGGTCGCCTTATTCGAAATTAGATAGACACATCCTGAGTTTTCAATTCTTCGCACTCGCCCGCCAAGGGACGGCCAAGAGAATTCTTTGAACCAACCGCGATCCAGGATCGCAGCTTCAAGTGAGGCGAGCGAAAATTCGTCAATTATCAGCGTTGAAATTTTCACCACACCCCTCCATTGATATATTCAACCGTTAGATCAGCTGACGCTTTGCATTCATCTTCATACGACGACCGAAGACCTATTCGAGAAAAGAGGATGCCGAACTGCTGAGCAATTGAATATCTCAGATAATCTGCAAATCTCCCAATTCTGATTAAGCATGGCCCTTGTATTCCAGATAACTTCCAGTCAGAATGGGACCTAAAGACACTATGGTCCTTTATCGTTCTCGGATATCTTAGTAATGCTATATACCCATGCTGGTCCCCACCCGGTATTGATGGGACATGAAAGAATTCTGTTCGGGAAGAATTTATAGACTGGAAAAGTAAATCCTTTTGGGCGCTCTCGTTTATTCCCTTGTCGTTCCAGTATGATTTTAGAGTTTTGATATTCTCGAACATGTTTCCGGGTGGTTGCGTACGGAGAACTTCGATTAGACGTAGCTCCGCGAGCAGCTTATCGGAAACAGTCTTTTTTGCCTCCGGAAACGCTTTGGATATATTCTTTGGTCCTTCAGCGGAAAGCCAGCCCAATAGGTCGTTTGCGCCCATCTTTCGGACCTCGGAATCCCGCTGTTTGTCTATATCAAATATTATATTAATAGCTGAGGTAATGTGTTTTCTGCTGTTTTCGGAGATCCGCTCCGGGGCCCATATCTGGTCAATATAGGATTGCGATGAAATAATCGGTACATATGTGAGGTGACCACCATATTTATTTTGATGAATGTCGCAGTCGGCAGTTACCATAACTGCCCAACCCTCTAATTCATCCCCAGCATGGACGGAAAATATGTCGCCCTGTCCAATTGGATTGGAAGGTGCAGTGTCGGAATAATAGGGCTCCACCTGTCTCCTGCCTCAATTGAGATTCGCTGCATTCGAGCGCGCGCTGTCGAATTAGGTGAGCAGCAAACGTGGTCCTTGTACAGAGCTGTGCTACACGGTTTGCGTGCAGGAGTGTCAAAGCCGTTCAGCTCCGACGACGCGCCGTAGCCATCGGTCATTGGATCGCCAGCTACAATCTCACCCGCCCGCACGCCGGCATCGGCGGCCTCTCCCCCTGGCAGAGGCTGAACAACCTTCTTGGAAACGACACCTAGCGCCGACTACCCCCCATCCCCCCGCCCAAACGAAATCCCCGTCATATCGATCGGCGGATGCGGCAGCGCGCTCGCCCCTTTCGCCTTGCGATTACGGTGACAGTGCACTTTTCTCGGGGTCGGCCGGTCGCCGAACATCTGCCCGCCAAAGTGGCCATTGCTTAAAGGATGCCACCCCGCCTTAAACCTCGCGGCGGATCCCCACCTGCGGCCCCGTGGCCGCTGATCTTGCAAAGGTGCCCCGAACAGCCCCACCTCGCCGCCAACACCCTCCCAGGATCCCCGCCCATGACCGCCCCCTACCCCGCCCGCTTCGCCTTCCTGAAGCTGGTCGTCCCCGACCTGCAGGCGGCGGCCCGGTTCTACCGGGCCGTGTTCGGCTACGGCGAGGGCCAGTTCGTGGCCTCCACGATCGCCGAGCTCCCCATGGAGGAGATCATCTTCGCCAAGCCCGAGGGCGGGACCGAGCTGATCCTGCTCGCCTACCCGGGCGGCCCCGCGCCGTCGCCGAGCGGGGTGATCGCCGGCTTCGCCACCGCCGACCTCGAGGCGTTCCAGGCGCGCGTCCTGGCGGCCGGCGGGTCGGTGGTCCAGGCGATCAAGCCGCTCGGCGCGGGCGGGCGCTTCGCCTTCTTCGCCGATCCGGCGGGCTGGGTGATGGAGGTGATCGAGCGGTAGCGGGTATTTCGCTTACCTTGAAGCCCTCCCCCTCGATGGGCCTGTTGCGAAATTGGCGTGGCGTGATTCCCTGGTGTTGAGCAGGGAGTGTGTCGATGGCGGTGAAGCGGACGGGGCAGCCGAGTTTTGTGGAAGCGCTGCTGTCGACCAAGGGCG
>Ga0307516_10000256_pt1 | contig 68103 bp, 81 predicted proteins | sample 19_EM_MG_FD_203310 | JGI IMG/M metagenome (GOLD analysis project Ga0307516, IMG submission 203310) | Populus trichocarpa ectomycorrhiza microbial communities from riparian zone in the Pacific Northwest, United States - 19_EM | ecosystem: Host-associated > Plants > Roots > Unclassified | place... | reverse complement strand
TAGCCATCCTCTAGCCATCCCCTAGTCATCCCCTAGCCATCCCCTAGTCATCCCCTAGTCAAAAAAGCTTCCTACCCTAGTTGTACCCTAGTACCCCCCAGATAACCCTAAGCGATAGGAACGGATACCTGCCCAGTCAGCCGCTCCGAAATGCTCAGGTCACCAAAATTCGTCAGCACCTGAAGAGGCTATATAAGCCGAAAGTGCTTGGAGTGAGTGTTCCTCACCCCACTTGTGTACTGACGCGCTCCCCCCTTGACTGTTATCTTTCGCCCACCACCTTCGGCGGCGGGCTCCCCCCTAAAGCAAACCTTTCAGACCACGCTGAACTAAAGTGGATTTATCCTGCTGCCCCTAGAACTTGTCAATTTAGAGTGATTGAGGTTGGTGTGAGGTGTTTTGAGAGCATACCTGTGTTCCTAGCATTTCCCACTGCACGTCGAGATCTCGCTTTTCAATGGACCGGAGCAGGATTCGGAAGAATGATGAGGTTGCGGGGGTGTTCGCATGGAAGTGTCCAAAGCTGAGGAGGTTGGATTATTGGGAGGAGGGTGCAGGGAAGGTCATTGTGCTCATCAAGGATGGGCAGGAGAGAGCAGTAGGTGGGGAGAAAGAGGGTGTCAGGTGGGAGGTGAGGAGGGCCAGGGTTTGAGTCCTTGGTTCTCGGGGTCAGAGCACACCTTTGGGAACAGCTCTTAGGCTTCACATTGCCCATGGATACATTATCAGTATGTATCGGAGGATGGACTCGTTTCACTTACCTAGCATTTCACCTCTTATTTCTGCAGATCGATTATGTACATTCAAGTGCAGACCAAAGAGGGAACTGCAATTTCGAGCAGCCCCACAATTCCTCAGAGCTTATGTTACTGAAAGCTCGTCAAGTCGTTTTTTTTGTATTAAAGTAAAAGTCCATCGACTGTACAACATGTATTAGCAAGAGGTATATCAACAGGATCGTCGAGGGAATGAGATCTAGAAAAAGTCCAGAAACCGACTTTGCTCGCATATTGTAGGTGCACCAGTACGTTAGCATTTCCAAGAATTCTAGAATCCATAGAGTTAACGTGGAGAGCGAGCATTGAGATGATTCAGCTGCTCACATCTCGTGTGCCAGGGGCACCGACACTCTGGTACGCAGGTAACCCAGTACATTCGGCGACAGTGACGAGTTGGTAGCCGGCCGCTTTGAGTTTCTTAATGGCATATGGGAGAACTTTGGTCCTATAAAACAACCAAACCACCAGTTCGAGGAACCGGAGGAATGGTCAAAATGACGGTACTTACACGGTAGTCTCTGAACAAGAAACGTCAAGTCTACAGTTTTGGGGAGGACAGATGAGAGACGCACGATGAACTTCATGGTTGAGGGTAAGAATGTTACTGGGGTGTTGTCTGATTGCCCGGTCGTATTCGGCTTCGCTTTGAGCAGCTGTAAACCCACTCGAGTCTCCGGAACTGTATCAGATTGTGGTTAGTTCTGGAGAACGTAAGTTGAAAGAGAGGACATACTCGAAATCCCAGATGATAATTTTCTGTCTCCGAGTGGCGGAAGCTTGGCGGACAAGATCGTTGTAAGAGCCATAAGCTGTCAGGCGGTGAGGTTCTGGCGACATGGGAGAGGAGCATGAAAACCCTACGGGGACGCATCATGGCCGGAGAGGCACCAGTTATCCTCATGAGAGCCTCTGTATGCGTCGAGATAAGGTGCTGAAGAGATGTCAGGTGACAAAGAACGCACGTTCGACGCGCCACATCTCGTCATTGACTGCGAGAGGAGATCAAGGTCAGGATAGTGACAGGAGAGAATTAAGAGGACGCTTGCTTTGATCCCAGTTCAACGTAGTGAGGTTCCAGTGATGCCATGTATGAGAAGCTACCTGGTGGCCCATGTCATACGCGTTCTTGAGATTCCGGGAAATGTCAGCGTCGTAAATACAGCCCCCTGCGGTACCATTAATTCCACATTTCATGAGCGAGTTTGAAGCATTGCGTACAATTTTTTCCATCTACAAAGGTGAACCAAAATCAAGCTGCACCGTAGACGAATAATGTGGCGTCACTTACTGACGAAGAATGTCCCTTTGGCACCCGCGTCTTTGAGGATGTGACTCACGTTGGCGCTGGAAAGTCGCGTCGGTTGTCATCGAGCTCTGACCAGATGGAACATGACATACTGATATATCCAAGGCCCGTCATCCTGGAAATGAGAAAGGAATTAGAAGCGGTGCAAAAACACGAATGTGTCGCGACTTACAAAGGTGAGTGCGACCTGCTTGGGGTTCTTGCACTTGGTGATGACCTCGGCGAGAGTCTGTCGCGTTTCCAGGAGAACGTTAGCTTGGGAGGTGGCGGCGAGGCAGACGAATGCAAAGATAAAACCGTGGATAGAAAACATGAGGATGATGGGAACACATACCTTGCCCGGAGAGGAAGACTTAAGTAGTCTGTCCTCTGTCATTCAGCATTTGATCATCACGGCCTTCAGCTCCGTTCATATTGAATCGTACCCTGAAGCCAAGGCAGCTGAATTGGCACATCGTTCACACGTTTGGAGCTTGAGATTGAAAGTTTGATGCATTGATCGAGTTAACCTTATAAGGATGACATAGTACACGTTAACCTCCGTTTCGGCGTCGATGGTCTCCGCATTTTTATCAATTGGGTCTCGGACATGGTGGACCCAATTGTACGAGTGGTACGAACTTGGATCGTGGGGTGCCAGGGAGAAAACCTCGTTTTATGGTGCCGGAACGAACGAAACGGGAGCGCCGAGACGAAAACAAGGATGCTAACGTGGGAATTCGGCTGAACCAGAAATTTTTTCATTTTCCGATCTCTGTGAGATTCTTTGTATCGGAGCGAATAGTCATTAATCATTAATCAACCGACGGCGACGATGTCAAGGAAACTTGAGCTTGAATAGTCACCAACTGCAGTCTTGACATTCTGAATCCGAATGCTGCCGCTGAGCACTCATTCGGGTTTCTTCTCACCAACACCGATACGGGGAACTCCCATTCATCGCTTCTCCTCCACATTCTCGGCACGGAAAAGGCTCCACGGGGACGGAACAGCCACATTCCGGGTGGGAACAGACGACGAACGAAATATCGCGTAAAACGACTGGGTTGTGGAGCAGAGGCCGACAATCAACCGACGATTGGCTTCTGCAGTCAAAGCTGAAACAAACAGCGACCCTCAAGTCCTGAGGGAAGTTGATGCGTACATAATGTTAGCGTAAATACACTCTGCAAAGTTTTGACACGTAGATTACAGGAAAAGCGAAGCGGTCTATCAATCCCCAAGGTAGGATCGACAGCTTAATCCCTAGACTTTTCATCCGATGCATCAGTCCCAAAATCCCGCCTGGTGGAGGCCCAACTACACTGCTCCCTGGACGCTGACCGGCTCCTCTTCTCCACCAGAAAAAAGCCCACCTCCCTTGGGTTACGCTCCACCGTGACCGTGATCGACCAATCTTCGAAAAGCATGTCCGCCCAGATCCATTTCCCAACTCTGTTGACCATGGAGTATTTCCCTCGCGATCTATCATGTAGCGCCCAAGACATTTCGTAGCTGCCTCAACGGCATCCTTGTGCGTCATATCAGTAGTTGTCCGGGATGGGAGATAATCGATAATCTGGACATCGTAAGTTTCAGGAAAGGGAACGACGATATAGTGTACCGTTTCGTCTAGCTTAGAAGCGACTAGGACGTGGGTTAGAAGGGGTTTAGACTCGGCGGCGATAGTTGAGGTCGCAACTAAGGTAGGATCGTAGTTGCGCAAAGAAGTATGTCCGACCTTGCATATGGGACGCGGTTACTATTGGCTCGTTGAACCTCGTAGATGAATGACGAGAGGGAAGATCAGTACAGAACAGAGATAGAAGGAGCCCCAAATGGAGGCCAACGGAGTTCTTCGAGATGGGTATCAGATTGGTGATATTATGACGATAGATTGTACATGAGATGCTGTAAGTTGCCACGGTTATCCGCCCTGGCTTCCTAGAAACCGAATGAGAAAGAAAAAAACGCCCGAATTCAAATCGAACGACATACATTCTAATCGTGACAATTGGAACGCAAGCGACAGAGGCAAAAGGCTGAGAGAATTTTTTTTCTCGAAAGGAGGAGCGCACCTGCCACTCTTTCCCGAAAAAAGTTTTACTCCTCATCCGGTCTATCATTCCTCGAGCCCGAAGCCCCAGCCTAGCAAGAGACCATCAAATTCAAAGCATAAACAGAATGAACCCCATGGCACCATAAACTCACCTGACGCAGCTTCGCAAGATGAATCTTCAACGTCTCGGCATAATTCTCAAACCCCAACGCCGTCATTGCATGCAAAATATCCTCTCCCCCAATCGTCTTCCTCTTCTCCATCTGGCACTTCTCCGCCGCTTCCGACGTGATGAACGAGATGAACTCCGAGACACACTCCTGCACGCACTCCTTTGCGTCCTTTGCAATCTTCGCAGTCGGAGGAACAGAGGCTTTCATGATCCGAGAGACATTGGCAATCTGCATGAGGGGATAAAACGCAGGGAGTTAGTCAACACAACTCTGGGGCCGAAAGTGTGAGGAGAAGGAAAGGCGGCGTAACCCTACAGGCAGAAAACGATCCTGTTCTCGATATTCCCCGACCTCTTGCTCTGTTATCGGTGCCGGTTCTGGCGCCTCTTCTGGAGGGGTAGCACCGTTGCTGCTGTCTTCTCCCGCTGGGATGATGGGTTGCAGTTCAGACATCGTGTTCGGGGATCCCAGGAGGTGGCGTGACAGGTCTGATGATTAGAGAGGTGAGCGCACCGCTCTCTCCTTCGTAGGCAGACTCTAATCTTTAGAAAATGATGAGCTCGTAGAGGATCGTGGTGGATTGTGAAGATTGAGAACAGGAGGGGGTCACGTAAATCACGTGCACATGGCTCCATCTTCAAAACAAGGGGGTAGCGCGACTGGCGCCGCAGAGCCTGCTACGGTAGCAATCGTGTCTGTTTTTCATAGTATGTGTGCGTGGTCGACTACAGGATAAGTTACATATCAGCTGGCAGCTGCAGGCAGAGGGCTACCGAGGTGGCCGTGTGCGCACAGTGCAGACAGTTCAATCTTATGTTCGTGCTTTAGATGGAATGGACTCGGATACTGGGCTGCGCAAGGGCAAAGTACTCGCTGGGCGAGGGTGAGGCTGGGAGGTGTGGGGAAGGAAGACGCCGGCTCTGGTGTTCAAAGTATGCGAGGACCGTCAAGACCAGCTCGGGCCGCGGTTTAGCGCTCAGTGCTCAAAAAGGAGGGGAAACAGTGTTTCCTTAGGAGTGTGGGATGCGCGATGGCACTTCAATGGAAAGCTGAGGAGGTCATGTGAGGCGGTTCAAGTTCTGAGACCAAGTCTGAAGTCATGCAAAAACGTGCCATGCATGCGAGCATGCAGCGAGCCCTCCCCAACACTAACAAAGCCTGCTAGGCTGCTACTACCGTAGCAGGAATACAAAAAATATATTGGATGGGCTGGTGCTACAAACGAGGCATGCGCGACATGAGAAAATGAGACAGCCATGATTATACGTATAATGTGAAATGAGTGAATGAATAATGGTGAGGAGGCTCCTCGTGTGTCGGGGCATTAGTATCCGATGGTCTAACCGAGCCCACTCTAACTAACATCCCAGAGGAACGTCAGTGTTGTCAACAAAATCTGGTCCAGCGTTGAGGCCAAGTCCAAGCCGAGCGAATTCTTTGAAGACGATGCACTTGTGTGTTCCGTTGTACCTGTTCTCGTCCGCCTGTATCCAGGCATCACGAGCGGCCACAACTGTACCCATCTATCAGTTTCGCCGGAAAGCAAATTATAGTTGGAGGATAACGCACAGGTAGGATTACAGGGCTGCAGGGACAGAGCATCAATGAAAAGATGCATGAAGATAACGTTTCCTTCTTGGGTGTCAGGGTTTGTCAGTGCCACATCAGAAAACCCGTGCGTCGCAACAAGGGATGCGTAGACGTTGTGCAACATGTTCGCCCACACTTCTCCGATTTCTGTTCGGGATAGTTTGAGTCAGGGATGTATGAAAAAGGTGCGAGTGTGCGTACGGTGAACTTCGTTGATGTTGGCGAGGCTGGAATACCTCAACGGATTGACGTTCCTGGAAAAACAAGCACGGTGTCAAGACAAAATAAAATCGCAATGGAGAAAATGACGTACGGGTCGGTAGAGTACGGATGGGTGCGGATTCCTTCCGTCTTATTCGAGACGTACGTGCCAACCGCGAAGTCCCTGACGTCCGAGGACTTCTGACTGACCCACCTGAATGCCTCGACTCAGCTATCGATGAAAATAGGAGAGCAAAAGAAAAAGCATACTCAGCCATAGCGTCGGACCACCCCTCGCCGAGCCCACCGGCTTCCAAAGTCTGCAGACACCTCCCGGTACCACCTCCAGTCATACGGTTCGTGATTCCGTGGGTCATCTCGTGAACGACGATGTCATTCTCCATCGCGCCGTCTCTTCGAGGCTATAAAGATTCAATCAGCGCTCGTCATAACTTTCAAAGGATGTTGGATACCGACATCAGTCAAGGTCCAGATAAACATCCGACAGGTCCCTGGCTGGCCACTACGCCAAGTCGAAAACAGTCAAAACAAAAAACCCGTTCGCAAAACAGGGAGACCTTACTCGGGCGGTGAAGCAAAATTCGCATTATTAAACCCCGATGCGTCTTGAACAGACATGAGAACGAGATCACCATCCTGTCCGCCCTTGCCGAAATTGCTAAATTGGAAATTGAACGCTTGCTCCGTGAAGCCATATCGGTACGCAAAGTCGTGGACGGTGTTGGCGATGTAGAAAGCGTTAATGCGGGATGCCGCTGCGTTCGATGCGATCTGGGGATCAAGCGAGTCGTTGTATGCGACGTTGAAGTTCAGTCCGGGGGAGGATTCGCCAGAAACACGTCTCCCGGTGAATGATACGACGTTGTTGCCGCTAAGTGGAATCAAGGTTATTGGTGTGGTGGCGCAGGGGGGTCCTAGAACGTACCTAGTGAAGGTGGTGTTGGCGAGGGAGTCATCGTGCCATCCGAGCGGGGAGGCCAAAAGGTCTTGAGGGTCGACGAGTTCCACCTGACCATCGGTAAAGCTTTCATTTGAGATTGGTAGGACGGTGTACTGAATGCATCTTAGCGAACGGAAACTTTACGTCGCATAGCACAATCTTACTGAAGCATGGGACACGAAATCCGTCACAGACAGGATCTTGCCGGTGTGTGCACACACGAAAGCTTCGAACCAGGTTCCCGTCGTCTCGTTACGGATCTGTACGACATGGGTCAGGGAGACAGAACCGTCTTCTGTGGCGAGGTATTCGAGGGACGGAGGATGATCATTGTGTTTTCCGTCCAAGCTCTCCTCAAGATGAGGGACGACGTCCTTCACATCTAGGCTCGGGATAGGATTTGCTATATTACCTATAGTGGAATTCAGGAGGAACTGACAACTGACTAGAGACGGACGTACTTGAATCGACAAATGAAGAACCAAACGCAACGACTTTCCCGTCTTTCCAAGCGATGTTTGCTACGGCATTTGCAAAGGGGACTCCTTTCTAAATGCAAAGACGAGCATTGAACACGTAAAAACACCAGAAAAGAAGGGCAGGCGTACATGGTATTGCTTCACATATGCCACCTTCCCCGTGTTGCGAGAAAAACCCGACCAGTATCCGACGTGTTCGTCCTTGATACCGAGTTCAGATGTAACGAAAGAAAGTGCAGAGTCGCGGAGAGAGGTGGCGATTAGCGACAATCCTGGCTGCTCTTTGCCTTGGAATCCATAAGTCTGTCGAGTTTTCAATCAGTTACGTGTTTTCCTTTTTACAGTTGAATGTTGACGTACCTTGAACGTCGTCTTTGGGTTGTAAGTCTGAAGCTGAAGCAGAGATTGTCCCACGTTCCGAACGCGGTGTGTTGAGTGTTTGGCACGGATAGGCCAAGGTGCGGCATGAACGAGAGAAGACGTGAGGATGAAAAGAAGGATCGTGGAGGTCGACATGAAAACATGGAATACCATTGTCAAAATGGTGTAAGGGCACGAGAACCAATGCGTGCAGAGAATGAGAACCCAAAAGAGAGGTGAGGAAAAAGCTGGGGAGGACGCCCAGAAGAGTCAGGGTCCGGTTATAAGGCTTTCGGGCATGCGTGATCCATGGAATATATAGCCATGGTCGACCACAAAAAAGGATCATTATAAACCTGTGGCCGACGCCTGCAAGGAGTTAGCAACAATGGTAGTTTGTGGGCGTTGATCAGCGGGCTAATACTTACCACAATAGTTGTCATGCCTTCAACAGAATAAAGGCGGACGTATTTGGCTATTGTTCTGTCACGGTGTCGCGACGGTCACATATATGTTACCCGACTTCGTTGCCATCAACAGCGATCAAAACTGTGCCTATGGAGACGCCAGTCCCTCCAGGTCCCTCCCCGCTGCCTCCGCTGCCATCAACAGCGACCTGAACGTCTTCCACCTTCGGCAACCTCCGAAAATGCCTCTTTCCGTTGACACCTCGCCCTCGCTGCCTTCCCGCGACTCTCCGTTGCGATCCTGGGACTGTCGAGCCACGGAACATGCCGAGCAGTGCCCTGCAGTGCCCCAGTGTTCCTGTCCAGAATGGCACAAATACCACGGCCATCGTCTGTAATCCCTCTCGCACTCTGCACAGTTGCCCATCTGATTGGTTGTAAAGGACCAAAATGGCCGATGTCATATCAGGATTCAGCTTGACCAACCGATGGCTCCTATACACCAGTCTCATGTTAACCCCCGCTCAAGCCATATCCGGCATCGGCAGTAACTTTCCGAGCAGCCTCGGTTTCCTCGCTTATAATTGGTACAACCAGTACGCCTGGTACAATGCCATCCGACATAAGCAGCTGCACGCTCTCTCCCTCCTGCCCGTTCACTTCAACACTATCTACGTATTGACGTACCTCGGCGGGATCACATCCGGCAACATCCCCATGGGCGCTCTCCTCGGTGTTGGTACGGCGGGCCTCATCGTATTCAATACCATAGCAGCCTGGATAAGCTGGGCCACAAACCTACCCGACGGCTACGGCATATACCACTTTTTCTTTTTTGGGTGGCGAACCCTGACACCGGGTTGGCGCAAGTTCATCCTGCTATGGCAAATCGGGGATACATCCCTAGCCATTGGTTCTGTCATGTGCGCACTTGGCTTCGCCATCGCTCTGCCACTGCAGGGACCTGATATCCGTCTTCCGTGGCAGTGCAACCGATACTTTGCGGTTCTCTGGGGATCGGCGCTCGCATTGGTGGTCACCTGGCCCTTAATTCTTTGGACGGAACTCATCATATCCCGCAACCACATAAAGTCAGAAACCGACATGGTCGCTGTGTGGCTCTTCGTCGCACAAGTGGCCACCATGCTGGTACCCGAGATAGAATTCCGCCCTGCTTGGCGCAGCTTCAAAGCCAAGATATCGTTCTCTTCTAGAAGCTCGGCTACATCTTCCAATAGTTTACCCCTCGGCAATTTAAGGAAAACTTAATGTACATTTTTCGATATCCTCATCTGCCCTACATACAGGCGAACTATGACGACCGTAACTCTTACGATCGTCTTCCAAGCTGCCAAACTAGCTCAGAACTAGGAAGAGAAATCAACACATGGACAACTCATTAGCATATCGTTCTGCTGGTCCGTTACCGCGGGCATTCCTACTTCCGCATGGTGTTCGATCCTTCAGCGATCTTGGTTGTGGTAGCGTCGTCGCGACTCACCTCTTTCGATGTGGGTCTATGACGTGTCATTAAGAATAGTAGCCAAACGCCCACTGGTGGGTACCCACCTGGGACACGACATGGATAATATATGCAATAATGTCCTCTCGCGTCCCCCTCTCCAATCCTGGGGAAACGGCACGCCGGCCTGTGGGTGGGAAGATGTCACACCAAAAACAGTCGTCGAATAAATAATAACAGAGCAATGGAAGGAAGTGCGGATGTGTCGATATCCAGTCGTTCTGCGCCTCCTGGACGTCTAATACCAGTCGTCTCTCGTCCGAGACGACGTCGCGCGACATGGAGGGATAAACGGAAGGACGATCGTTAAAAGTAAATTCGCATGATTGGCGTTACTCGGGAGGGAGAGGTCCTTTGATCTTCCATTACAATCACATCGCGATAGACGTTGTGAGTGCACGCGATTTCTCCTCGTTGACTGAGGTTCACTGGCAAACGCTGCTACATCAGTGCCTCTGCGCAGACCTCGCTCCAATCCCATCGTAAAACCGACCTGATCCAATGTGCCTTCCGCACGCCGTTTCTGATACATTTCCTCCGTCTATGAGCCCACCTACACCGTCAGACTCAGAACAGTCAAAGTTAAACTTGACCTAAACCTCCGCGAGACGCCAGGCATGCCTTGGTTCATGTCGGTCCCAAGTACGGCACGCTGGCGTTTCTATGTACCGGTTGCAAGGAGATATGCACCTTCAGCACAGATGATACACAGCAGGCATCGACAATCAGCTTGTGTGGTCAGAAAGTTGACACGTGACATGACACGTCCAGACGACATCCTCACAACGCTGGCAGGGGGCATTACAAGTCAGACTTGTACACATACCTGTATAGACAACCATAATCTGATCGTGTGTTTTGGCTATGGTTTAGGCTACAGGTCCGTCTTGTAACGTCCCCTGCCAGCGGTGTCATAGCGTCCGCAGTCAAAAAACAGTCAAAGTTCCGACTTGTTCTTGACAGTCGCCAGGTAGATTCTCAGATCGTATATTGCATTTCTCATGGTCTCCATAATCCTCCGTCACCAAAGGTCACCAACCAAGTTTTTGTTGCTAGGAGGAAACGTTCGACAGTTCTGGAGCTGTGGTTCCTCTTTCAATGTGTCCCGAAAGCCCCAAGGAGGATACCGATATTATTTCTTCGTTACACACGTTACAAGCATGTGGTCCGAAACGGTGGTGGTTACTAGATCTGATATGGGTATGGGTGCGTTACTCATGATAGCATCGAGCTAAATCACAGGAAGAACGAGCGTGGCAGGGCTGACTCGGAGTCGGGAGGACGAAGGGATACAAATGGTGTGGGTGGTTATGATCAACATGAACTTCTTGGTTTTAATGCGCTCGAAAACTTGAACAATCTCCTCATGATAGCTACGCCCCGGGAAAACACGGACTGCCCCCACTCTCCAGCACTATGACGCGGCCTCCAGAACGCTCGTGGCTCATCGTTAGAGCCTGCAGGCACTGGATGTGGGAGGAGGGCCACAGCGCCTGCGCTGCAATGGGGATCGAGTGGAGGGGACTGTTCAGGCCCCTCTTGGGAACAACGAGGATCGAGAACGGTATTCGAATTCCATTCTCGTCTCGTCATGTCAGTGGGGTCGATAATTCGGGTATCCTCAATTTCCGCCGGGGAGATTACGGGAGGCGTTGAAATTGATGGAGCTGGGGCGCACACATGCGTCTGCGACGGCCGCTCCTGTGGAGCGTTGGAGGTAGCCCTGGGCGACAACGACCGCTGCAGAAACATTCGAAACTCGGACGACACTTTGATCAAATGGTTCATGAAATCCAAGTCTATCAGTGACAGGCTACCCGTCGGCAGACTCGCGAGCAAGCGGGTGATGGAATCGATTTCGGTGTGTAGAGTGCCCAGGAGGTAGGGTAATGCTCGTTCTAGTGGGGGGAGATGGTCACCGCGTGACTCGGATGCTGGATCTGAATTATGATATTTATGTGAGTCTCGATTATCCCTTGGCGTGGAGAGGTAGTTAACGCTACCTGGTTCCCAAGGCGGTGGACAGTTCCGATCAGGGCCCTGGAACGAGCGATGCATATGAGCGTATATTCCAGAGGGGGTGTACTCTGGGGGCCCACCACTCGAAGACCTAGGTGGACGGCGACTGTAAGTGTCCGATGCTCTCTCTCACACAAATTTGGATGGATTTACGAAGTGATGGCGATAGATGCTATTGCAGCTGACGTTGTATGCTGATAGCGTATCGTATCAGGAGGGGACGGAATATAGAATACACTTCCCACTGCTGGGAGGTACGAGCGCCAAGCCGGAGGACGCATCGAAAATGAAGCTGTTGTGGGCTCGACTTTGGTCCTTGATACACCTCGACTCCACGAGGTTGGCGTCTGGATAGTAAACCTCGTGGAGTCTGGATAGTAAAGGACAACATGTAAGTACCCTATGCAAGGAGGTGTTTCCGCAAAGGGTTTAATGTGATACGGACAAGAATACAAGGTGCAAGGTGCGACTCGAACGCTGCTCTTAGTTACCGGAGTTCAAGGGAAATTCGCATGATACGTGGCGGATGTATCCGAGAGATCCGACGAATACTATGGTTGATTGTATTGTGGTCAGTGACTGACTAATGGTCAGACCGTGATACACTCATTTCTTCATCCTCTAACCCTTAGGCATTACTTCACCCATAATACCAACATAACACTATGATGATCAACGACAGACTATGAGTAGTAGCGCCAGAGTCGCAAGCATCGGTCCATAAAGCACTTCCTCTAGCTCGAGTACTTGAAAAAGGAAGCATAGATTCGGTATTACAATATAGGAAGTCGGACGAGGGACCTGTGTCAAGCGCTGCTGAGAATGTTTTCGACTAACGCCCAACACGCCATGACGTCATTTACACGTTTTCGTGGCACGTTGACATTGTAGAATCAGCTCGATCCTGTGTATATGGTGCCGTTGTCGTGCGGCTAAGGTGCGTTCCCCATTGTTCCCCATGAGGCGTTTCAAGTAAATTTCTGCGTCTGTATGCCTCAGTTTGAATCGTAGATCCATGGGGCTGTGAACGCTGGCACCGCGCTAACATCCGTCTGCCATGTGGGTGTCTGTGGAAACAACCTTCTGGTGGCAAAAATCAGGTCATTGGCCGTAGGCTAATATTGAGAATCACCTGGGCATCCGAAAGGGTGCATAGGATGAGGCAAATGACAAAACTCATTTTGAGACTTGAGATGGTACAAGGCATAACATAACATAGGACTAAGATTGCAACTGCGTATACAAAGCATACACTCATACATTGTGTAGTGTACCGAATAATCAAACGAGGCGCTAGCGCTAAGTTGTGCGAGGAATTTTTTATACAATAATGTAGATTAGTGATGCATTGGAGGGTATAGTGAATGCGGTGGGTATACGTAGATTATAATCGGGGATGCGAGTGTCCAGAAGACAGTTCAAGACAATGACACGACGGAGTGAGGTTCCGTCCCTTCGTAAGTCCAACCAGGGATATCAAAGGGCGGAAAACTATGTTCAAAAATGTTGGATGTTTGGGACAACGTCTCGCGTTCCTGAAGTCGGGTGCGAAACTGTGAGGTGGAGGAGGTAAAACAGCCATGTCGCCGTAGAAGTGGTGCGGATGGACCAGTGGGTGAGGTGGGAAGTGACATCGATCTTGAAGGTAACAGGGGGTTTCATAGGGTGATGTATGGATGTAGATCGGTTCGCGTGGAGAGGAATGAAGAGGCGGAGAAGGGACGGATGTTAGCTCCTGTCGAACGGGACCAGCTTGGCCGGGAGGGCCCTGGAGATGTTCGCGGAACGTGGTCGCTAACCTAATCAAGTGTGTGATATCGTCCAGGTCCCTCGCAGAGGGAGATCGTGTCTCGAGCAAGCGAGTCACAGAGTCAAGATCAGCGTACAGAGCGTCAATGAGATGTGGTAATGCCCCCGGGAAGGACGAGGGCTGTTCATGGAGTGGAGAAGTTGGCGTGATGGGATACATGAATTCTGAAACGGAGGATTTATTCGTACCTTATTCCAAATGTGACGAAGACGAACCTGGTGCTCTTCCACTCGAACCTTTATCACCATGAAGATCGTCCTCGCCGGAAGAGACGTATTCGCCCCGCCACCAAATAGAAGAGTTATTGTGAGAATTCGACGTAAGCGTCTTTGTTTTATTGAATGAGTTGACGACGGAAATGGGGCCGGCAGTGCTACCGGCTTCCTCGACGAGATTTATCAAGATTCCCGCCGGCCCTTGTGTTCCTCTCGTGGCTCCAAAATTGGTTCCGTGAGCCTTCGCGGGGGCGATTAAAGGAGTTGGAGAGTTGGACTCCAAATTCGATGGTGGCGAGGCAAGATTCAAAGGGGGTCGTGGACTGGTTCAATTTCCCACGATCACTAAAATGACCAAGATCTATAAGAAGTACATACCGACCAATCTCCATCGATAACAATGATAGAGAGAACGGAGTACCTGCTCCGCCGCGCTTGCTTTTCCACGTAGGTTCTATCGTGATAGATATTAGTTAAGAAGAAAAATGCGTGGACTCTGGAGGAGGACCGCCAAATCCAAGTGGATGAGAACGAATAATCTCAATGGTAGGCCTAGGGGTAAGGCCGGTTATAAGGATCATTTCAAGCGTGCACTAAACTAAGTAATATTGATCGATCACCGCCTTCTGCCTCAGGCTTGGATGACATCGGACATCGTGTTTCCAACGCGCCGTATGTGCACGTTTCCGCAGCACATTTTGTGCCTGTGTTTCGCCTTGTACCAGGCGATAACATGTTTCTGGAACAGTTCTCGGTGACTATTCTTCGTGGAAACATCATGCTCTTTGTATCATCGGCACTTGGTGTTGCTAGATCTTGCCACCTTAGGATCCATCACAGGAGTCTGCGCAATGGCCACACCTTGGGGACGTCTTACTGTCGACTGGCCGTCACTCATAAGCTCCTGGAACTGCTTATTTCTGAGTTGCTTGCGGTAGTGCGTCTGAGGACTCGAGATGGTTGATCTCTGTAGGAAAAGTGAACCGCAAGGCCCTGGAGGTTTTTCCATTAACGGGGTGACCATTTCAGCCTGTGACGCAAGCAAGGGAGTGAAAGGGTCAACTAGTTGAACCTCCCACAAGATGTGATAACCAAGTCATATCACTCCTTCGATGGACGGGAGGATGGTCATGCGGTACAATGTCTGCAATGTCTAAGGACTGTATAACTTAACCAGGTGTCATCAGCCGCAGCCGATACCTTCCTGGAGCGCACAGTTGTCTAAGGCGCTGGTTTTGGGAACAAGACACCAGTGGATGATGTGAGTGACTCAACTCGGATCAGATATATTGGACGTGTCTCCGAGGTGGCCTCTGAGTCAGCTCTCCGTCATTTACATGCTTTCTAGTAACATCTCGAGGCCTTCCTCTTGTTTCCGCAAGGAGGCGGTTGATGTGAAAACGGGGTTGCAATAGACTGTGTTACAGGGCAAGTTCCCATATACAGAATGCGTAGCGGTTTATCGGGAGAGAGGCGGAGCGGTACCTGGCACTAATTCGACAGCATATATAGCCCGCAGCCATTTTGCCGTCTTGAATGAGAAGTACGCATCCATTTGAGCTTGACTTAAACGAGGGGAAGAGTGCATCGTGAGCATATGTTAATTCAGAATGACTGGTCCCTCATGGAGGCCTTTTTTCACATGCGGTTTTAAAAAATATATAGGACAACAGTTAACTTCCGGTCTGCATACACTGACTCGTCAATTGCTCATCAACATCCTTCGCTGAAGGCAAGATTAATATTAGTCGTTGTCTACTAATGTAAGTATTGAAAGAGGCCGTGCATGGACGAATGTAGTTTTGAACGGATAAATAGATATATATATGAGAGACATGACATACTTCACGAATGACTCTATGCCATTCGATACCCATATGACCCTCTGCCCCAGTTGAAAATAGTGGTGACACGTTTAGCCGTGTGAACCAATTGCAAGTGAGCCTCTAATCCCCCCCCTCTACTCTGAACATTCTCCGGGAATGCAGATCGGACCATGAAGGCTAGGTTCGCCGTGACAGCTGGTGAGGACATCCCTGCGGCAACGATTGCTGCAGCCGTGCTCGAAAGTCGGACGATACACTAATCAAATGACTGACGACTTCCAAGTCCCTCGACGAGAGGGACCCAGGAGGTTTCGTCTCGAGCAGGTGAGTTATAGAGTCTAGCTCGGCATACAGCGCTTCCATGAGATAGGGAGCCGCGCGTTCTGTTGGTGTGAGATGATCGGTTGGGGTTCCATCGTCTGACGACCGGTCTAGTTTTCAAAGGGTATCTCTGGGTTCATGACAGGAGTAACATACCTCGTCCTGGCACTGAGCGTTGTGGTAAATTAGGGGCAAGACGCCCGAGGAAGATATTTATATCGATGTTGTGTCTGCCGGGAGAGGTGAGCGAGGAGGTGATTGAACTGGTATTCGACTCACGGTTGTGATGACTGGAATAACAGTTCCAACGAGGAAACTATGGCATCCCGGCTATCCCCGGAATTCGACATGTGAGTCTGGTGGGAGGCGCGCTGTGTCTGAGTTTGTGTACGTCAAAGATTTCTGGGGGATGCTGTTGGGTTTCGGCTCACGATTTCAACAGGTTTTATAACTTACCGCGAGATTACAGGGTGGGATGGGGTAACTAGACGCCGGATGACGCGATGGCGGCTGGAACTTGATGGCAGAAACCGGGTGCCTTGCACAGCTTCTTCTAATTATGTAACTTTCTCCGGTGTCGTTTGAGCTGGGGCCGGTTCTGCCTCAATGTTGAACCAGGCTGTTCGGGCCGTGCGTCCTGGTGTTTTCGTGTCTTGCCTTGGTCTCGCCTCTGGTGGCGCGAGAAGGGGGGTGCCACCCGCTCGACGTGGGACCGGGCATATCCCGGACTACAATTTGTCCATTGGCTTCTATGAGCAGTCTCGTCTCATGGTTGTGGGGCACGTATCTCTCGCCTCAGTCGCCTTCTGACCCCTTTGGTTTCACAAATTGATTACAGCCACGGCGTCTCATACGCGTCGTCAACACTCCTGCTCAGCACATCCTAGTTTGACAACGAAAAATATGTGAGCACGACAGTCAATTCTTCATATCCGCGTTTCAAGCTCACTCGTGCAGCCTACATCCGTCTGAAATGGCTAGACCTTGCTAGCAACGTTCAATACCGCATTATACCCCTCCTCTGGTTCATGAATCTTTCAATCTTCGCGGTCTGGCGTAGGGATCCCCAAGTTCGTCGCGGGGCACAAGGTCGTCTTGCCACCCCATTCCCCGGGGGGTATCTTTACCTTCCAGACTTTGCGACACTCAAGGTATGTCCATACTCGTCTCGAGCATGGGGTTGGTTCGAAGAGAAAACACGATGCTTGCCAAGAACCAACCGGCGTCCGCCCGTTCCTCCAATGCCTCTATTTCTATCTTTTCTTGCCTGACGCTCATCCGGTCTAGGCCGACACTAGATGCCAATGTCGGTTCGAGAGCGAGTTTATCCCTGCTCAAATTTGGAAACAAACTATCCAGCGGTCTTCCCATCACCAACGATCCATCGACCCTAAACCCGTGTCGACAAACCTCCCCGCACTCGCGGCGCTCACTCTACCCATCCCAGCCTCTTACGAACGTGTCGTCAAAGGCGCGTATTAAGGCGGGACCTACGTTCCACCCTCATTGGTTACCGCCTACAATCTCCGCCATCTCTAATTTTATTGGTCACCTATAGGCGGGGAATTGGGGATGGTGTCATGGTTGTCATTCACCATCGTGATGACGCACAGATCGAGAAACGTACTTCCACCCAAATACCCATTGTCCGACTCGACTTTTGACTCACAATGATTACGCCCGCTACTAACCATTTCGGACTCTATCAAAGCAGATCATCATCAGCTTTCCTCTCCTCGTAGTCATGCTAAGTACATGTTGACGATATATTTCAGATGGATGAATACTACAAGCACTCTGTGGACTCGGGTGGAAACCAAGAGGCTTGGGCAAATAAACTCAGATGTGAAATAGCCCGTCACTCTGTCGGCTAGGATAATTAATGTGGCCTATCCTCTCTTCGAGAAATATCTCGAGAACAAGGTCGTCGGATGGCGGAGAAAGACCGCGCGGATCACCAGGTAATTTCGAAAGCTTCAACACAGGTCGTCTCCATCGTGACTGAGCTGGACGATTCCAGGCCGTCCGTCAGAGAAATGCTGTACAAACTCGAATCATTCAAGGCCGGCACACCCGAACATGCAAGCCTGCTCAAGTCGACAATGGACATTCTTAACAGGCACGTCCGTGAAGAGGAACAAGACGACCTTCCCCTCCTCGAGCACACCTTGAAAGTCGATGAAAGTGTTTCTTGCCACGCCAAAAGTTTCGCGAGGACCAAAATATACCCACCAGGTATTATTTCACTTACTCTTGCGCGCAGATAATTAATTAAACTCACGCACTGATCGTTAGACCTCATCCCTTTGCGCCGAATAGACCTCCGTTCGAGACCCTTGCCGCCTTCTTGGCCGCCCCCATCGACAAGTTAAAGGATATGTTCGCACCTTCCCTGAAGGTTTAGAGGTGAAGGAGAAGTCCTAATGTGCGGATTGTGAATAAATTAACCGGTATAATAAGCTCGGTCGCAGAATTTTGACGTCTTCCCAGTACCTCAAAGGCGTATGAACACTTGGCCGCCATCGTATAGAATCCTCGAAGCTTGGCGTCCAGGAACACACATGGGTCGGAAAAACAAGAGCTGACCGGGCCAGCCCATCTTGTCCTCGAATATGGGACGCTATGGGAACGTATGTAGGTGTTTTCTGTCGAAGAGGTGACTGAAGCTCTAGAATCGTCGTCTTTCGCCTTCATACGACCACTTGCGGATAGTGGTGTCAAACTTCCCATCAAATATCTATATCAACCCCGGGCCTCTGAGCAGACCTCCACGTTAACCGATATTTGGCAGTCAAGCGAGGTCACCAGATGTCGCAGCGCTTCTTCCCATGGGATCCCTCCCCAATGACGGTTCGCTCACTCGCTCAACTCGGTCGGGGGGAGGACTTGATTCTACACGGTTTTCGTTTGTGGTATGGTGCATTCTCGATCTTAAGTCATGTCTGTTAGATTCATGAAGCGTCAAATTCAAACCGCGGAGCTATGTGACATTCCTATGACGAAAAGAGTTGCTCTCTAGGGCGACATTAATCGTTCCCGAATGTCAGTCTCTCCATAAGTATATGATCAAGTGGCCTCCCCAGCTGACTTGACATCTTGGCGCCGCACATATATATAGGCAGTTAGAGCGCTGATACCACAGTGAATTCTTACCTCTTTCAGTGAGTCAATATGGGCAGTTCCGATATCTTCTCCACAAACTTGAAACATAGGAGGTCCTAATCAATCGCAGTACACCAAGACGGGCATAGATCCTAGGTCAGGCGACCGCGCCCGGGCCGTGGCAGCGCGTCCCAGACGGTATAAAAAGGGTACGAACATCTCTTCACCTATCCAGGTTCAACCTACAACTGCCCTCCAACCCTCTTACAACCAACCCAACTCTTACCATGTTCACTGTGGGTTGCCCGCATGTTCATCTCCTACTCCTTCATAACCTTATTTCTTTTTCTCGTCCTAAACAGATCGTCTCCACCCCTGTCAACGCTGCTTGCGGAGAGGCCCATTGCCACTGCAAGGAAGGGTACGTCTCATTATCGTTAACCTATCATCCCGTACCCTCTGACGCTCCCCCGCTTAAATAGCTGCCACTGCGCTTCCCAAGCCGACTGCAAATGCTGAAGCGGTGTTTATACCCGAAACAGAAGCAGGATTGTTCTGAGTTGTGAAATTGTGTACATTTGCGAGCAAAGTTAAACGTGACGAGAAAACCAATATATACACCGTGCCAGCCAGCTGCAGTTTGCGACTTTGCGGAAAGCAAAGGATGAGAAATTGAGAGCCGTAGAAATGTTAACCAGCGCATTGACACGATCTGTCTGCAACTTCTCTGATTTGTTTCGATATTACAGCACGCATGGTCCGAATTCACAATTTTTTGTCACGTTTGTGGACATATCGTTAAATTTCACTGGTCTACCTTTCGGGCATTTGTCACCAACTGGAGCCTTTCTTCCCTTCTGTACGAGCCAGTCGCAAATCATCACTCGTAACCAGGACGCTGAAAGGATGTAAGTCTCTATGGTTCCCCGATAACACGCAAACGAGCTCTAACCCTTGACGACCTCCACACGGTTGCCACTCACTATGCCAACCCACCTGCCATGACGACACACTCTTGATCACCCTTCTCCTCAGAGGTTTTTTCGCCCTCATGCGACTTGGGGAATTAACGGAAGCTGACGCTACTCACTTGCGCGATCCACGGAGGACAATTCGTCGAAACTCAGTGAAAACCTCAGCCGACTCGTACTCCTTCCTCCCCGGACATAAGGGCGACCAGTTCTTCGAAGGAAATACCATCATCATCCCAGCGAATGAACGATCCTATGATCCTCTTCGTCACTTCATTGCATACCTCGACTCACTCGACCTGATGTTTCCCCTCTCGTTCGCGCTATGGCTTCATGAGGACGGAACGATCCCCGCACGCTCATGGTTCATTCGTCGTCTCCGACAATTTTTTGACAAGTTTGTTGGAGGACAATCCATGCGAGCGGGAGGAGCCACTCTTCTAGCTGAGCTAGGCACGCCACCACACCTCATCCAAGCTACTGGTCGCTGGAAATCCGAAAGCTTTCGAATTTATATTCGCAAACACCCCGTTCTGCTGAACGCTCTCCTCTTTGCACGGCGCGTTGACACATAAGTACGGTGCGCCTATAGTTTACATCTACTTCATGCTATCCGTTTTTTCCTCCCGTTTTCATTTGACTCTTGATTCGTTCCTCTGCCGCTGAAAAGAAATCAACTAAAGACTTTTGTACTACCACAAACCGGCTCGCGGACCACTCCCCTTATGTCTTTCTACTCCTTCGTCTCTATTATCGATTCTCTCATCCTTTGATAGATTTTTAGCCTCTTCGATACGAAAGTGTCCAGAATACACCGTCGCTCCGGGATGCGCGGCTGACTAAACAGCCGTCGTGTGTCCCGGAACGCCTTTTGCCTACCTCTCACCTCTGCAGGCCCTCAGGGCAGGTTGGTCTCTTCTCTTCGTCGCACTTTGTGACGAGTGACCGAAGAGTTGGTCGATGGAATACAGTACGGCCATTTAGCTCGGTCAGTCTCTGTGATCGTCTTTCCGGATTTTCGTCCATATGTTGAAAATAGGTTCCGAAGGCGACGAAGAGGAAAACAGTAGGCGGCAGACGCCGAAAAGAACCACGTGGACGATCGGAGCGCGAATTTCACTGGTGACATGGGTGTCTAGCACGGTGAAACGTATAGCCGACTTCAAATTTCATTTGAATTCGGAATTTACGACATGGGATTATTGATCGTTTCGTAACATTTTCCCTCGACGCCGACATTCAATTGCATTCTTCAACCTCCCAGTCAATTCTTCCGATTCCAATTGACGATACTCTCGTGTATCGTAGCGGGGGGTTCTAAGCGGACTGCTGTTCATTCCACCACTGGTTATTCCTTCTCGAGGAGTCGAGGCTATTGCGATAGCGGAAGAGCTACTGTTCGGCTCTGAGCCTGAAGCCCGATATCATAGGATAGACTAACCTGACACTCCCGACTAAGAACAGAGCGATGCGTATCAGTGGCGACATAGATGTCACCAGGCTCGACACACGCTGAATATTTTCTCCATTCACTCGACGAAGGGTCCCGGTCAGCCCCCACACACCTGAAAGGAAGGTCTTATAGGAGCTCAACATGTTGGTGTACCCGGCGTTTCATCCTCGTCAACATTGTGCCACATTCATATTCCCAAATCCAGCCTGTCAGGCTCCTTCTATCAGCATTTACCCGGCGTCGCAGCTGTTCCCGTTTCAAGATCTGCTATGCATCAGCGGAAGAGTCACAAGCTGATGCCGCTCGCGGCTCGCCACAATCAGTCTTCAGATGCCTTCGCATTGTCTTGTTCGCCAAGAAAGGACACGAACGTGATGTTATATCACCTTGTCTTCCCTAGGTCACCCGAGTGTGCCGTGCATCCCAGACGGTATAAAAAGGCCACAACATCGCTTCACCCCCCAGGTTCAACCTACAACAGCCCTCCAACCCTCTTACAACCAACCCAATTCTTACCATGTTCACTGTGGGTTCCCCACCTGCCCATCTTCTTCTTCGTTCTAACCTCGTTTCTCTTTTGCGTCTCCGGCAGATCGTCTCCACCCCCGTTAACGCTGCTTGCGGAGAGGCTCATTGCCATTGCAAGGAAGGGTACATCTCGTTATCGTTAACCTATCATCCCGTATTACTTCTGACCCTCGTTCGCACAATAGCTGCCACTGCGCTTCCCAGGCCGACTGCAAGTGCTGAAGCAGTGTTTATACGCGAAACAGAAGCAGGATTGTTCAGCTGTGAAATTGTGTACATTTGCGAGAGCGAAGTTAAATACTGTGATGAGAAAACCAATATATACAACGCGAGCCTGTTTGTGACTTTGCGGAAAGAAACGGATGAGAAATTGAGTGCCGTAGAAATGTTGGCTACCTTAAGAGTGCTTCAGGAGCAGCTTAGTCCGAGCTTAGTCCGAGCCGGGTCCGAGAATTTACTTAGAAAGCTTCTTTCCATCAGCACGTGTGGGCAAATAAATTGACGCAATTTGTCTGGAACCTTTCTGATTTATTTCTTCCTTGAGTGGTGTAATAGCAATAAATAACGTAGCATTGCAATGTCGAAAAGTCGATTTGTAACTCAGACTCTCAGTGCAAGCGCGTACGTTGCTCAATGTTAGCGATTCGAAGTGAGCCTGACTGCCGGTAGAAGATGCAGCAAGTAGTGTCGCATGAGAGGCGCTCCTTTCCAGAGCATTAAATCATCTATCCACAAATGTCAAGCCTTCTCTTTCTAAGGTGGTTTCTCAGCTGACCTGATGTCTTGAAAGTTGACCTGAATGAATAATGCTTATCTGATACTACAGCATATTCTTACCTCTATACCTCTTTTAGCGAGCCTACACAGAATCGAGCAGTTCCATTATCTACTTTTCCATTCTTCACTTCTCCACAAAATCTTAATTTAACTCAGGACACGGTCCTTCGCCTTGAGATTCCTTGCTACGTGCAGCGTCTCGCTGTTAACTTGTTATTACGACTTAGGGAGTAGGAAGGCCGCCAGGGCATCGACTCTGCGAACGTTCGAAACTGGGATTTATTTTTGAGCCACGGTACTTGGTATTAAATATCGCAAGAAATAGAAATAACGAGGACATTGATGAAGAGTGTGGAACTTGAACCTACTTAAGCGTTTACACCGTCTACAGTACCACCGCTGGCAGCAGACGTTACAAGTCAGACTTTTACACATAACCACACACATACCCACATTCTAGTTGTGCGTCGTGACGGTCATGGATACCTATATAAATCCCTATGGCGACGGCACACAAATAGATTATGGTTATGTATATACAGTCAGGGACAGCCAAACACAACAAAAAAATTTGGGAGTTTTTTTTCCAGTCATCCGGATAGCGCGGAATCGATAGATAACTGAAATAGTATCCACAAGCCAAATGAAGAAGATTCAACGAGCGGATCTCTCTGAAAATTGATTTTGGATTTTTGACCTCAAAAAATTGGCGGGACCTAAAAAGTCGCGGGAAAAACTTCGGAGGTGTATTATTTTTCGACGTATCTCGCCTTGCTGAGTATTCTAAACTCGAATTCAAGTTTCAATGAGCCGCGGTCTCAAAAAATGCGAGATCAATCTCATCACGTGGCCCCTTAGTCACCTAAAAAGGTGTCAAACCGTTCCACAAATGGCAATTCTGCCAATTGACGCTTTCCTGAAAATTACGAGGCACAATGCGAAAGGAAGGCGAACCCAAAAAACAGTGAGGGAAGAGTAATTTTCGACTAATGTTGGTCTGGGTAACCACTGATGCACTTGAGGCGAAGTTCTGACCTGCCCCAGGTCCCGGAGAGGGGGTATAACTTTTCGCTGAAACCCCCCAAAAAATTGGCCGGACCCAAAAAGCCGTGGGAAAGACTTCGGAGGTGTGTTTTTCGACGTATTTCCATGTTCTGAGTATGAGTCCGATGGCAGAATTAAATTTTAACCAGCAGTCGCAGAGCCCCTGCCAAGTACTAAATTGTCGACTTTGGTTGTCCCCGACTGTACGTCAGACTTGTAACGTCTCCTGCCAGCGGTGTATCTTATACGCGGCTGCATCAAAACGAGATTACGTAACGTGTTCTTCTCCGCGTCGATCCGACATCCCATGGCATCTCCAACCTCCCAGTCGTATCTTCCGATTCCACGATGTGTACGGGGGGATAGAAGTTATCGACTGCTCCACCACTCAAAAGCGGAAGAGCTTCAGGTCTGAGATATCATATATCATTGGCGACATACAGTCACGCACGTGTACCGTCTTCAAGCTGAATATCTTCTCCAGTCACCCGGCGAAGGGTCCCAGTCAGCCCCCCTCACACATCTGACAGGGATGATAGGAGCTCAACAGGCGTCCCTTACTAAGTATTTATTCCGCCCTCATTAATCCCACATTCATATTCCCAAATCCACTGAGCTGTCAGGCTTTCCCCCTATTAGAACTTACCCGGCATATCAGCCGATACCATTCATTTCAGTCACAAGTTGATGCCTCTCGCCACGATCAGTCTCCAGATGATTTGTCTTATTCGCCAAGAAAAGACATAAACGTGGGGTTATATCCCCTTATCGGGAGGTTTGTGTATCCCAGACCGTATAAAAAGGCCACGAACATCGCTTCACCTCCCCAGGTTCAACCTACAACAATCCTCTAGCCCTCTTACAACTAAACCAACTCTTACCATGTTCACTGTGGGTCGCCCGCCTGCCATCTTCCACTTCGTTCTAATTTTGTTTATCTTTCGCGTTCCCGACAGATCGTCTCCACCCCCGTCAACGCTGCTTGCGGAGAGGCCCATTGCCATTGCAAGGAAGGGTACGCCTCGTTGTCGTTAACCTATCCTCCCGTACCACCTCTGACCCTCGTTTGCGCAATAGCTGCCACTGCGCTTCCCAGGCCGACTGCAAATGCTGAAGGGGGGTTTATACACCGAAGCGGGATTTTTTCTGAGCTGCGAAGTTATGTACAGTGCGAGCGACCTCATAATGTGACGAGAAAAGCAATATATACAACACGTTCTCCGTTTACTTCAATTAAGTTAAATTTATAACAGAGTCCGTGTTGGCGCAAAAGTTCATCGAATCACGGAGCTTGGGAACGAGGAACGTTGGGGCCACATTCCCGCGATGCTTTAATCCTTGCATGTGTTGTTGGTTATGACGTCACTCGTGCAAGGACCTTGCACGTTGTTGCATATGCTGTCTCCGGCACCGCGGCTGAGAAAGATATGTCTTGGCTGACTAGTAAGAAGTCATCAATTCATCGCCGGATGTAGGAACCTCCGAAAGGGATTATTTTGGTAACAAATAGCGATAGCAGCGTACATTGCTAGCGACTTGCAATGATGAGGAACCAAATGGCGTGTGGTATACGTACAGCATGTGCCTGTCTACTACCCGCAGAATTGAATGTTGAGGTCTGAGACTCTGAGATCCGGACATGCGATATTATATGGCACAGGAACAGGAACTGCAATATGAAAACTCTATCCATATTGGCGAACACACAGGTGACAGGAGGAATACTCAAACTTCTAGGTAGTAGTGCGTCCGCTGTGAACCCACTGACAGCACAGCTACTTGGATCCGAATTCAGATTCAGCTTTCGCCCCTTGCTTGAACTTAGCTTCCACCATAACCATTCTCCATCAAAGCCTCCAAAGTTCGAGCAGTGAATACAAACGACATTCACTGCTCCATCAACATATATACCCGTCGAGTACACTGTATGCGTCCAACATTTGAGGAATGACTTTCGAATACCACTGAGAACGGCCCCAAATCATACTTCTAGCGTTGCCTCATGCAGTTCGGGGAGATATCTGATATCGCCTTCAAGCGTAATCAGCTACACGACGAGGCCTGTGACATAGGCACGACTCGCCCCCGAAGAACCATCCACACACAGACACACGCGGTAGCAGTCAGCACCGTGGGTTTTCAGGGAGAGACAACCTAACGAACTCATCGATGACGTGATGACGTACCACGGGCCGGCAGGTCGTCGGACATGGAGTCCTTGTGACCGTTATCCAGCCGGCTAGATATTCAATTAATAACGATAATGCTGAGGCCTTGTGATGGTTGAATAAGTAGAATGTTGATCAGCCATTCACATCATCTTCTCCTCGCGCTGCCCATCATCAGCGTTCGAACATTCGAATTTAATTGCACAGCCAAGTGCAAACACAGGTGACCAGTCCCGGAATTCTTCCGCACAACGACATATAACCCCCCCCCTATCTTACCTCGACGACCCACATCAACCCAGTCCTCAACAATGCACTCTGTACGCATATCTTTCCCTCATCCCAATTGTGTACACTGATCGCTCACGCCACCCACTCATCCTGCAGACCACTCAGATCCCCACTTCATCTGCCCACTGCGGCTCGTCCAGCTGTAATTGCGGCGATAGGTTCGTTTCCACTAGTTTTTTTTTTTCAATTGGATGCCGAGACACTTTCTTTAAAAGCTGCGCATGCAAAGCTGGCGAATGCAAATGCTGAGCAGGGCCTATAAGGACTGTCGCGGTCTAAGCTCGTCAGGTCAAATTTCGGAATCAATTACCTCTTGTGCTTGGTGTATCAATGTGAATATGTTATGATTGAATTGCGGAACCGTTAAGACGTTCGCCGATAGGTCATGAGAAGAGCTACGGTATGATTAACCTTATGATCGTGAAACTGGAGGGATCGCGAACATTGCCCACGTACATGTTCACGTCGTTCCCAAGTATGGTTTCTCAGAATTTCCGGTGCAAGATAGACGGGATGTAGAATTTCGAATGTAGGATCAAAAATTAACGATGTCATCGTTGTGGAGGTACGGAGTCATATTGCTGTACATCCTAGTCCAAGTCGGAGGCTAGAACGATAAGGCCTAAGGTCTTCCTCGTGTTTCATCGAGCCAACGATCATGACACCAAGCATGATAGTAATACACGTTCATACTCACCGGCGCTTCCCGCTTGCCTGTCTTCTCGCGGCACCAGGTAGATGCGAGACCAAGGCGAGACACAAAAATTTACCCGAGTAGCAAGGACACACAGCCCGAACGGCCTCAACGTTGAGGCAGAACCCAGCGACACGTTGTAGACATGAGGGGGCGAAGCTTACATAATAGAAGATGCTGTGCGAGGCAGTGAAAAAGACAACGTTTCTTTCATGATCCATCAACTTCCCGCTGTCAGCTGGCGTCCAGTAACCCGCTCAGCCCCATCCATTTGACTTATATACACCATGTAACCTCGCGGTAAGTTATAAACCGTCCTGCAATCGTGGGTCGAAACAGAACAACATCCCCCTGAATTTTTTTTCGGCCTCACCAAAGACCTTACAGTAAAGCAGACACAGCGCGCCTCTCACCTTACTCACATGTCGAACCCCGGGCACAATCAGCACGCGATATTCTCTTCGCTAGAACTGCTAATACAGTCGTCACAACGGTAAGCCGAATACCGGAATATTTGAGATCACAGTTGGCTCACTCTTCCGGCAGGCACAATATTGATATAAATCTATTTCTCGAGGGTCTTCCACCTAATTTACCACAACGCTCAATGCGAGGACGAGGTACGTTACCTCTTTCGTAAACCCATAGATAACCCTTGAAAACCTAACTGGTATTCAGACGATGGAACCGCAACCAATCATCTCACACCACTAGAACGCGCGTCACCCTATCTCGTGGACGCACTGTACGCCGAATTGGACTCTATAACTCACCTGCTCGAGACGAAGCCTCCAGGGTCTCTCTCGTCGAGGGACTTGGAAGTTATCAGTCACTTGATTAGTGTATCGTCCGACTTTCGAGCACGACTGCAGCAATCGTTGCCGCAGGGATGTCCTCACCAGCCGTCACGGCGGACGTAGCCGTCGGATCTGCATTCCCGGAGAATGTTCAGAGCAGAGGAAGGGAATCGAGAGATTACATGCAATTGGTTCCATAGCTATTTTCTACTAGGGGGTCATAGTGGGTATAGGGTATCGAATAACATAGAGTCACTCGCGAAGGATGTTATCTATCTCATATATATATATTTATTACCATCGTTCCAGGTCAAGCTCAAGTGGATCGGTAATTGTCATTCAACAGAGCGAAATGGATGTGTATGCTGGGGAAATAGTGCCACAGGAGAATTGGAATGGTATCGCTCGCTCGCTCTCTCGCTGAAGCACTACATATTATACTTAACATAGTATATTGCATACCCGTTTCCATATCAACTGACCGCGTGCGGAAACACGAAAAAAAAGACCGCGCGGTGTTGGAGTGACGATCCTCTTCGCGGGAGATCTCATCTGGGACCCACCGAAGACTAGTAGTAGAGAGCGTATAAATGGCGGACAGCTGACTCGGAGAAAAGCATTCGTTCACCTCAAAAGGACAGTAGTACCCCCCTTCCACCATCGCAGCAGCGACGGCTCTAGGAGACACTTCTAATGTATCTGGTCCGAGTTGGGTTACCCACCTCGTCCTCTGGTGGCTTGTTCTTAAGACCAGCGCACTAGACCACTGGGTGCTCCAAGAATGTGTCTTCGGCCCGACGGCCGAGGCTAATGACACTTGATTATATACACGGGCAGGCCTTCCCAGACACTGCAGACATCGTACATGATCCTCTCCCATCTCTCGAAGGAGCGTTAGCACTCGGTTATCACATCTCGTGGATGACGGAGGTTTGACTAGATAATTTTCACTCCTTTGCTTGCATCACAGGCTGCAATGGTCACTCCTTTAAGACCCGGAGTTCCCGGAGGTTTACACACGGGAGTCGACTATCTCGAGTCCTCGACGCACCACCGCAAGCGACTCAAAAATAAACTTCTGCCAGTGCGTGTTGGACAGTTGACAGTAAGACGTTCCCGAGATGTGGCTATCGCGCGGACTCCTGTGGTGGATCCTGAGGTGACAAGAGCAAGACCAAGTGCCAAGCAAGATTCCAATCGAGCGCAAGTTGAATGAGTCAAAGACAATTTTCGACACAGATTATCGCCCATGTTAGTGTCTGCCTCATGGTACACTTAAGGCAACTCAGAAACACACGGGCGAGCGGGCCGAGGAGCGGTTGTGATGGGCAGACAAAATCGGCTGCGGAAATGTGCAAGGCGCGAAACACGTTGTTGCATGATGTCAGCCAAACGAGGGTTAGGGCAATTGGAATCGCGAGATCGTCGATTGATCGATACTAGGCGCGCGCTTGGACAAACTTTATAACCGGGTTTACCCCTAAACGCCACACCACCTTTCGCTCTCATCCACTTGGGTTGGGCGAACCTTCCAGTGTCTGCATTTTCCTCTTGATCTATCATCTATCACGATAGACCCTTCGTGCAAAGGTAAACGAGGCGGAGCTGGTACTCCGTGCTCTCCATCACCGTTATCGGTGGAGATTGGTCGGTATGAGGCTTCTCTTTTTTTCTTCCATTCTTTCGGCCATTTTACTGACCGTGGGAATCGAAGCAGTCAACGACCCCCTTTGAATCTTCCCTCGCTGTCACCATCGAACCTGCAGTCCAACTCTTCAACTTCTTTAAATTTAATCGCAGCCGAGAAAGCTCACGGGACCAATGTCGGATCCTCATTTAAGAGGGGAAAGCAACCGGCAAGAATCTTGACAAATGTCGCCGAGGGAGCTGGTAACGCCGGACCCATTTCTGTCGTCAACTCTTTCAATAGAACAAAGACGGACACATCGGATTCCCACAATGACTCTTCCATATGGTGGCAGGGCGAATATGTCTCTCCCGTCGGGGACGATCCACGAGACAATCCTAATGGTGATGAAGATAAATTGCCCCCGAGTGGAGTACCAGGTTTGTCTTCTTCGCCACATTCTGAATAGGGTATGAATGAATCGTTTTAGACGTCATGTATCCCGTTACGCCAACTTATCCACTCCACGAACGGCCCTCACCGCTCCCGAGGGCATTACCCCATCTCATGGACGCAGTCTACGCTGAACTTGACTCCGTGACTCGCTTGCTCGAAACACGATCTCCCTCTGCGAGGGACCTGGATGATATCACACACTTGATCAAAGTAGCGGCCGCTTTTCGCGAACGTCTCCAGCGCCATTCCGGCCACTTTGGTCCCATTCGACAGGAACTGAAACCCATACCTTCTACGGCATTTCATTCTTCACGCGAACCGATCTACACCTCTACTCCACTCCACGAAACCCCCTGTTACCTCCAAGGCCAACACGTCCACGACAAAGGCGTTTTACCTCCTACACCTGACAGTTTACATTTCGCGCCTGATCCCAAGCGCACGATTCGACGTGGTTCCAAACATCGGTCGTTTTTAAACATAGTTTTCCGCCCTTTGATAGCCCTGGTTGGACCTACGAAGGGACGGAACCTCACTCCGTCGTGTCATTGTCTTGAACTGTCCCGTGGAGACTCGCATGGTTGATTCTAACCTACGCATACAGTACCCACAGATTCACTATACCCTCCAATGCATCACTCATCTACATTGTATAAAACATTCCTCGCACAACGCAGCGCTAGCGCTGCGTTTTGATATACTAGACAATGTATGAATGTATGCCTTGTATATGTAGTTCCAATCTTAATCCTATGTGCCTTAGATTCTCTCAAAATGAGCTTTGTCGTTTTTCTCATCGCACCCGTTTGGATGGACCTCGGGTAATTCTCCATTTCAGCCTCCAGCTAATGACCTGATTTCAGCCTGATTTTGCCACCCGAACGTTGCTGGATTCCATAGCCACTCATGTGGCAGACGGATGCCAATGCGATGCTAGTCCCATTGAAAGGCCTCATGGAGAACGCCCCGCAGCCGCACCCCGATCGGCGGCATCACAGCAACACAGCCTTTCAAGTTTGTGGTCAACATGCCGCAACAACGTGTATATGACGTCATCATATGTGATCGTCAATGTTTCTCCATCATTCGGCGCTTTATATAGGTCCCTCATCTTCCTGTATTTCATATATCTATGCTTTGTTCTGAAGCACTCGAGCTCGAGCAAGCGCTTTGTGGATTGATTCATTTTTTACCTGCGACTGCCAGTGGGTCGGCATCGTCAGACCTCTTGTTATTTACACTGCGAGATACATCCACCATTTGTCATGCAAAATTCTCCTGAACTCCGGTATCACATACATGACTAGGTGTCCGAGTCGCACCACGTTGTACCCTGGTAACCTGTTTAATCACATTAAACCTTTTGCGGAAACACCTCCTTTCACAGGGAACTTACATACGTGTTATCCTTCGCAGTCCAAACGTCAACCTCGTGGAGCCGATTCGGTATATAGGACCACAGTTGAGTCCATATTAGCTTCATCCGATTCGATGCGTCCTCCGGCTTGGCGCTCGTACCTCCCAGCACTAGGAAGCGTCTTCTATATTCCGTACCCTCCCGATACGAAATGCTATCGGCACACAACGCCAGATGTAGTAGCAGCATCTATCGCCCTCACTTCGTGAAGTTATCCACATTGGTATGAGAGCATCGGACACTTACAGAGGCACCTTCCACCTAGGTCTTCGAGTGGTGGGCCCTCCGAGTATACCCCCTCTGGAATGTACGCTCATATGCATCGCTCGTTCCAGGGTCCTGATCAGAGCCGTCCCTCGCGTGAGGCGCCAAGTGGGTTAACCGCCCCAAGGATAATCAATACACTTACACTCATTCAGATCCAGCATCACGCGCAGACCGTCTCCCCCCACTAGAACGAGCATTACCCTACCTCCTGGACACCCTATACACGGAGATCGATTCCATCACCCACTTGCTCGCGATTCTGCCGACAGGCAGTATGTCACTGATAGACCTGGACTTCATGAACCATTTGATCAAAGTGTCGTCCGAGTTTCGGGCGTTTCTGCAGCGGTCGTCGTCCTCCAGGGATAACAACGCTCGACAGGAGGGGCCGTCACAGATACATGGCTGGGCCCCAGTTCCGTCAGTGACAATTCCTCGCGCAATCTCCCCGGCAGGGATTGAGGAAAACCGAATCGTCGACCACACTGGAATGAGGCAGCAATGGAGTTCGAATACCGTGCCCGATACTCGCCTGTCCCAGGTGGGGCCAGACTTGTCCCCTCCACTCAATCCCCGTTACGGCGCTGGCGCTGCAGCCCCCCTCCCACACCCAGTCGTGTGTTCCGACGCTGCAGTGCCTGCAGGTCCTAAAGATGAGCCACGAACATTATGGAGGCCGCGTCATAGTGCTGGAGAGTGGCGGCGGTCCATATTTTCCCGGGGAATGGCTATCGTGCGGAGACTGTTCAAGTTTTCGAGCGCGTAAAAGCCAAGTTCATGTTGATCATGGCTACCCACACCATTTAAGTTATATTCCGTGCTTCCGTTGTCCTCCCGGCTCCGAGGGCTGCCTCGCTCATTCTTTTCTGTGATTTGGCTCAGTAACGCTCCCCATACCCATATCAGACCTAGTAACGACAGCATACCTGTAACGTGTGTAACGAAGAAATTCATGATGACTCGGGTCGCGTTACAACTTGCCTAAAACCACTTGTACATCACTGTTGAGCCCTGCTGCGTCGCCGAAGCCAGCTGCCAATATTGGTATGCTCTCGGGACACGTTGAAACAGGCAGGTTGAACGATTCCCCCTGGCATCTGCTAGGAACTTGCAGCAACGACAACTTAGCTGGTGACCCCTTTGTGACGGAAGAGTGTGGAGTACAAGGTGGAAAGGGCGAGAGGTACCGTACGTTTGTCAAGAAGTGGCGAATTCGAAAGAAAGAGAAACTTTGAGACCGGTCTACCACGTTGTGTCACGTGTTAATTTCCTAGCCACCACCATACAGCTTCGGTCCATCCGCGCCCCAGCTGACGATCAAGATTATCGACATTGCTGTGCGTGCTGTGGATCGCCTGTGTTGCAGTGAATGCACAGAAATCCCAACGTGCCGCACCCGGGACCGACCTGAAACCCGGCCTACCTGGCGCCTCGCGGGGGTTCGGCTGTTCCGATGGTATAGAAAACGGACTCGGAGGTGGCGGAGAATGTGTCAGCAAACGACAAGCGGGAGGCACACGGATTCGAGCGAGGCTCTGCGCGGAGGCACTGATATGGCAGCGCCTTCTAGTCAATGAGGATGAAATCGTGCATTCACGATGTCTACCACGATGTGATGGTAATCTATGATTAAAGCACCTCCCCTCCCGCCGATTATGCAGAGATTCTCCTTCCAACGATCGCCCTTCCGTTTCTCTTCCCATGTCTTCCGTGCGCGACGATACAGGTACTCCGAACCCCGCGCCAACGTCCCTGGTGGATACCGATACCCTCAGGCAGCAGGACACTGTCATCTCTGAGTAAGTGTTGGAATGTCGAGCCTTATCTAGCAATTCAATTAACCATCATATACAGTCCGCGGACACCCTCCATGTTGAACTCTACCTCCCCGATTGCACGGATCCGACCTGAGCAGGCTGAAGGTCGCAATACCGTCTCCGCTTACAGCGCCATCCACATTTCCATCATCAATTCATTCAATAATACCAAGTCGCGTACGTCGGATTCACACAATAATTCCTCCCATCGAGTCCGGGGCAGTTTCCAATCTTCGGGTAGGCGGACTCCGCCGAGTCGTCTCTCCACCGAGGGTCGAAGGTACCCCCCATGGGGAGCATCAGGCGGTATCTCTCACCTCACTCAACCCATTTCACCCCAAACCTGGCCCTCCTCGCTCCCTCAGGCATCCCGCCATCTCATACAAGCACTCCGCGCCGAACTTGCCTCTGTATTTCGCTTGCTCGAGATACAGGCCGAAGGATCCCTCTCGACGAGGGACATGAACGACATTCTTCGCTTGATCACTATATCGTCGGATTTGCGAGTGCGCCTGGAGAAACTGTGTCCCAATCTCGCAGAGCTGGCGCCTGATCCGCATCCTTTATCCAGTGATGAAGCTTATCCTCCATCCTTCTATAATCCCGCGCCGATCATTGCAGATCGTCCTACTACTACTACTGTCCACCACTACCCCCCGTCCGGGCAACGCGATTTGCATCCTCCATCCAGTGATGAAGCTCATCTCCCATCCTTCTATAATCCCGCACTGATCGGTGTACATTGTCCTACTACCACTGTCCCCCACTACCCCCCGCCTCCTGCATCCAGTCATGAAGCTCACTCTCCATTTTGCTATAAACCCACGCCGATCAGTGTGGGTTGTCCTACTCCTACTGTCCCCCACTACTCCCCGTCCGTGCTGCCCGGATGCCACCACCATTCCCGCAGGGATATGGTCGGTCCATATCCGATACATTCCACCCATGCACCTGACCCACAAATACGAGCGGGCGAACCCAAAATGCCGTTTTGGAGGGTGTCGTTCCGCCTAACGCGTCGCATGGGATACATGAAGGGAACCAATGCCGTTTAGGCCCCACATCACAATCCACCGAACCCAACTCACCAACACTCTCCTAGTGAGAAGACAAGTTCATGACGTCGGCAGATCCCGCAGGCGACCACCCCGTTTCAAGTTTCAAAATTTTGCATCTCGTGATTCACTGACTGTTGAACCGTCCTGTGACCACTCGCGCGACGTCACCTCGGAAGAGAGACGATCGTTCTTAGGGAGAACAAACAAACGTCCAGGAGGCGCAGAACGACCGGATATCGACATCTGTCCTTCCTTCCATTCCTAATTCGACGACCGTTTCTGGTGTGACATGTCGCGCCATATCCTCCGCCCCTCCCACCCGCAGGCCGGCGTGCCGGATTATGGAGGGTGACGCGAGAAGAGGACAGTATTGCGTATATTTTTCGCGTGGTGTCCCAGGTTGTGCACCCGCAGGCGACGACTCATAACTGGGCGTTTGGCTACAATAGAACCCCCGAGTACTTATCCTTATTTATGCCTGAGGTGAAATCCGGGGGGGGGGCGATTTTGCCCCGGTCCCTATCCACCAAACGGCTCAGACTTTGGGGTAGGTTTTTATCCCTCAGGCCTCCAGAAAAAATCACTTTTCTTTCTCCGCTGCGCGGCGAAGGCGTAAACCGCATGTAGTTCGTGTTTCTACGAATACTGAGTGAATAAAAACTCACTTCGCTGTCGTTGGCAGCGTTTGCCTTGCAGAGTTAGGATACTGCTTGCGGAATGATATGTTTTGTCTTCTCTGTCAAAATCGTAACCTCTGGACTCCTGCTTCCATTGGTCAACCGAAGCTTGTGTTACGGAAGGTGCGGAGCGCCGCTGTCTGAAAGGCTTAGGATGTGAGAATTTCAACGATCTAGCAGGTGAAAGCCCTGTATAATAGTGTGGGCTGTGGGCTCGACCTTATCGACCTGAGTCGTTACACGACAAGCGAAAAACCAATTTGGGGACCGGTGTAGTCCCAATCCCAATTTTTGAAGTAACCTGACCATATCACAGGAACGGTCTGTAAAACATGTATTATCGCTACCAAGGTCCAGCAAAGCCTATCCAATCCTTCGTGACTGTCATCCTATCCGTCGCAATCTGGCGCGTAACCTCATCTTGCCGAGTGATTGGCAGACTTTCAAAATGTGCCAACAGATTACCATCAACAATCCCTTTTGATAAGGGCTTGGAAACGAAATCGTTTCGCACCATGCTTCACGCAGAGTGAGTTCAGGTTCGCTTTACAAAAGATGATAGAAGAAACCTACCGAAACGCCTTTGGATTCAGCCCAGCCACATGCTGGACGTTACGTGTCAATTGACCTTGAAGCAGCTGCAAACGCTTGAACGTCTGTTCGTCGAGAGGTGTCAAAGAAGACAAAGAGCCGTCAGTCGCTCCTGTGTGAGTGTTCAGTGAAGTAAACTTCACTATATTCAATGGACAGACCTAGTATAAGTTTTGATTGCGGAATCATGGGGTCATCATTCGTCCTGCGCGCAATTGTCGTTGACGCCCTGAACTCTGACTGCCCGTGAAATTCAGTGCGCAGTAGCAGATAACGTCCGTCCCTGGATTCAGGATCTACACAGGACAGAGTAAGCGATAGAACATCAAGGCGGGCAGATGAACGTGCCATTGGGGTTGTATTCGTACACGCGGATGATCCCTTCTTCGTCCCCAGTGACGATAGCAAGCTGTCCGTCAGCGAAGAAAAAGTTGGCATTGGTGATGCAAACGCTATGAACATCCTTCGACAACACCGTGAGCTTGTAGGGCTCCTCCTATGTCCACAATGGTCAGCAACCATCCGAAGTCAGGTAACGGCATTCTGACCTGAAACGCGACGAACCAGATGCTCTTCACGGCATCACCGACGAGTAACAGATTCTTCAGCGTCTGAAGAGAAGTTACATAGACCCCTACATCCAAAAAGGCAACTCCAACGAGCCGTTCGTCCGAGTCAAAGGCACGAACGAAAACCTTCAAAGAGTAGACCAAAATGAGCTTCAAGGATCAGCGAGAAACGTGCTGCCCAGCTTACCTTTTGCCCCATCGAAGAAACGAGATAGCCACTGAAGCCGCAGACGGCAGTGACAGGACCTTTAGCTTCGTCTCGGCATCGAAGACGCAGTTTGTACCAGCGTTTGGACGAGAAAGTCGAATCGGGAACGACTTCCATTATCTCGAAGATATATGCCTGAGGAAGGAAAAGAAAGGAAATTCGATCAAAAACCCCCCCAGTGGCATGTCGAATATACTCACTGCACCCTTGGCTGCTAAATCTTCCCCTCGGTTGATGGTAGTCCCGACAGCCAAAAAGTCCTTGCTCCCCGTCTCGGTACTCGACGTTTCAAGGGAGACGATCGTCACGTCATTGACGAACTCGTTCGTCGCAAATTCAAATCTAAATGTAACAGTAAGGGTCAAAAGAGAGATTCCAGAACCAGCTATCCATGGAGCGCACCCGTCCATGGCCACCCATAGGTCAGGATCAATTAGCTCCAATGTAGAACAATCACAGACAGGGTCCGACACGTTTGGTACTAATGTCGCATGAAGACTCATAGTTAGTACTGTACTCCAACACGAGGTGATTCTCTTAAACTCACCATCAGGCTCCCATAACCTATTACCATCCTCATCGAAAGAAGCAAACCTGGCTTGCAAAGACGACGCTGCCACAACCAAGGTCGTCGAAGGATCAAACACCACGCTGGAGTAGGACCGTCCACGGGGTATGGACCGCGATGGCAAAGGTCCATCAAGGTGGAACTCGGGTATCCACTCCAGTAAACTAGGGCCCTTCATAGACACCCTCGTATATTAGATCCTCATGTATTGAAGGAATCGAAAAAGAACGTAACCCTCACCTCTTCCGAGTAAAGCAAAAAATCACCCTTCGAATCCCACAACGAGCACGCAGTGAACGCATGCACGACGTTATGCCCAGACGGATACACCCGCACTCCACTCTTGTCCGTCCCCAATATCCAGCTCGGCCGGTCGCCGGTGAAAAAGACGCCGGAAAGCGTCGTGCCCGCTGCGGGGGATGTAAAGAACGGGATGAACATGCGCAGCACACGTTTCTGCTCGGCAATGATGCTCTTCTCCCCATTGTCCTCAGGGCGCGGCTGGAGCTCAAACGCCTTGGAAACGACCTTGACGAACTTGATGTCGAGACTGGCTGCTCGCATGGGTGTCGGCGGGTCGGGGGGGAGACCACCGGCAAGAGCTTCGTAGATCGCCAACTGCCCTGATCGCAGGAAGACCTAGGTACCTATGAGACACGAGTATACCGTCACGAAAAAAGAAAAGTTTATACGTACTAAGAGGTGAGGTCGGGGAGACGATTCACCAACAGGGGCGAGCAACACATGTTCAATGTCCAGTTCCTGTGCTTTGCGAGGGGGATCTTGGGGAACAGACAACGCAGCAGGTTCATGTGAGTCTGTTAACACGTTTTGTAGTGTGGCCAACAGCGGTGTGGAGAAAACGAGGGTCAGTTTTGGGAGGTTCCATATCTGGGCGCAAATGAAAGGCAATTCAAATTTCCATGATCACGAAGACATCAAGACACACCTCCATGATGCCCTGTGGACGGACGAGGATAAGGTATTGCCCAGCGTTTCCGGAGCTGACAGCTTGCAGCGTGGAAGTGGCACCATTCAATGAGGCAGCGGGGTTGAGGGATCCTTGGAAAAGCCCTGTATTGTCCAGGTAGAAACAGCCGGCAATGTACCGAGATGTCTACATGCATACGGTCTCAGGGAAAGAGCCTGGAAACAGAATGACCAAGCATCATACCTTGTCACCCATAGGAGACATATCCTTGCGCCTGATCTTTCCCCGTTCGGTCTCTCCGATAAACAACCCGATCGAGTCGTCTTCCCGGAAGATGAGCACAAAGGGGTCAGAAATACTACAAGCTCGAATCTTTGGTCGTGGCATGTTGCCATCCGTATCTTTGATGATTTGTCGTTCCGTCCCATCTTTCATTCACATCAGCTGTCACGAAATTACGAGAATTAAATTGCCAACATACCAGGTTCGAGGACACGCAACGCGTTTGTCATCACATGAAGAATGGCGGTCCTCTGGAAGAACGGCGCTGCGCCAATGGTCGTACCCGGTATACGGGTCGTGATTGCAACGTCCGTCTTCGTCGTTCTAGTGGCGATCTTGTGGGGTCACGGAGTCAACCTTAGCCAAACCAACCAAAGAGACTTTAAGTCCCGAAAGCACACTCACCCTTGAGAGACCCGGTGACGGATTGGCATCCGTGCTCAGGATGAGCGTGTCGTTCTCAACCTGCACCGGTCGCTCAAACGAGGTCCCGCTGTTTTTGGACGGCTGGCGTATAGGCAGGGACCACATCCCGCGCCCGCCGCCAATGAGATGAAGTTTGCGCTTCGTTCGGATGGGGAGATCTCGCTAATGCAGGGAAATCAGATGTGGAGCGGAGCGTAGATGGATTGGAGGCAGACCTGGAAGAGAGTGAAACCCCCGAGGGGTCCGCTTCCGGTTGCAGCGACGAGTTCGGGGACTGGGCGGTCCTGGGAAGAGGGGGTTATTAGAGAACGTCGAGGAAGAAAAAGGGCACGTACACCGTTGCGGGCAAGGGAGAACGTCATGTCAGCAATAGGTCCGTAGGCGGGTAGAGAGTCACATAGAGAAAGGTGGATCACGGTCCGCGTCTTCTTCGCAGCCTTCCCATTCCCAGCTCCACGAGAAGCTGGGACGGATGTCTTTACAGAAGGGCCGTAGAGATCTAGAAATGGCGAGGGTCAGATGAGCGGAACGAGGTAAAACAAGAAGATCCTAGTTGCCTTCGTCGTCACTGAACTCCATGTCATGGCTCGTCTGGACGACAGTCGTCGTCGTCACATCCATCTCATCGTCTATCTCCTCCTCACGATGGGCAGCCTTCAGGAGCACAGAAGGGCCCACGGTGCTCCCGACGAAAAGAAGGGAGTCCGTGATCCTGCGCACGACCGCCGGGACCGCCGTGTGGGCTAGCGCGGAGCCCATGTTCAGCTTCGACACCGTCTTTCCGTCGATAACCATATCGACGGGGTACACCGCCCCATCTTTGAGGATGACAAAGATCGTCTTGTCGTCCACGAAGGACGAACATGACCCCTCCAGCTCTATAATGCGAGGCTGGTGCTCAGGAGGGATGGTGGGGATGGGCATGTCGCTTATACGGGCCGGCCATCCGTTCAAGGGAAGGGGCACGCGGCGGGACGCCTGGTCGACGTAGATAATGGAATTGCAAGAGAGAACTACGACACCCCCGAGGGCTGTGGGGCAGGCTAGGAGGGAGAGGCAGTCGTAAGGCAACCCTTCGACAGAGCTGATGATGGAGTAGTTTTGGGTCACGATGTCGAGTGCGAAGACGACGAGTTTTGCGGTATCTTTGTATTCCTTCAATCGACTGGGTTAGATGGGAATGAGTGAGCGGTCACCGTTGAGTGATAATGAAGTCTCACCCGGTCCAGGTGAGTTGGGTATGGAATAGTATGGCAATCGTTGGTTTGGTGAAGTTGGGTAGGAAAACGAAGTCGATGATGTTCCGGATGCTTTGATCGACGACGGCTGGGAGGTCGAGAATGAAACTGGGCGCGTATGGGATCTCCCTGCGTTCAGATAAGTGGTGGCTCGCAATAGAGAGAAGCAATCGTCGTACTTTGCTTGAGTCTGATCTTGATCCATTATGTCGAGTTCGGCTTGCGTCTGGAAGAATGGGAGGATAGCAAAGGCATCTTTCGGCAACGATAAAGCTGCGCAGCGAGAAAGAGGATCGACCCGGAGCACGGCTCGGAACAATGGTGAGTCAAGGGACATCTGCTACACTATGAGAAAAAGGCGGAGAAAGACGGAGACGACGTACCAATTGCGGGGCCCTCTCATAAGTGTGAATGGATACCGTGACTAGATCATGAACTGCGGTCGACCACTCCAGAAGGGCGATCTGTAAAGTAGAATGATAAATGCGGAATGGGAATAGTGGAGTTGTTTATTACGCACCTTGGCATCCTTAAATGACACGAGCAATCGATCCAGCTTATCCTCAAGGGTTGAGATAATCTTGACGCCCTCCATCCCCGTCACAATCCCATGCAGTCGATGTTCTCGGATCAAATAGAGCTTGGTTATGGTTGGGGGACTAACATCAGGGTTTTGGCCCACGGACTATGAAATGGGATTTGGGTCAGCCCTCACGAACACTTTGATTGCGAATGGAAGCAGAAACCAGGATGTTGCGAACGAATACACGGAACTGATCCAATCACCTTAGCTATGTTGACAAAACCTTCCCCCTGTTCATCCATCGCCACCTCTCCCTCTACCGCTTCCGTTCCCTTCCTAACATTCGCCCTTCTGTCTCGTTCTTCGTCGACTTGAGAAGAAACCGGGGCAGGCTCCTCGCGAGCCTCAAAGATGCGAAGGAGACTCGAACGTGCGACGACCACGTTGCACAAGGTACGTGCGGCAAATGCTTGACGAGCAGTGGCGTTTGGCGGTGCATGCAGCTCCCCAAGAGTCGACGGCGTTAGTTTCAAGCTAGTGGAAAATTCAACGCCGCTCGGCGGGAGAATTTCGTGGCGCAGCGAGTGCATATTGACGAATCCGTCGAGGAAAAAAAGACTTTTTCGCAGTAGTGGTTTTGGTGGTATGGACACGAAAACGTCGCGTTTCTGGAATGAGAAACAATGCTGAGAAAGAGACGAGAAAAATTATAATAGTTATAAGACCTTTTCTTTGGTGCTCAAAAATCGATGCTCGTCGTCTCAGAAGTCCTTCGTCGTCGTTGTCCTCAACGGAGGTGGATTTCGCTGGTTTGCTTACGTACGATGCTTAGTGATCAATCAGGTGACACTTTTGATCCGTGCCCGATTCGGAAGTGGGCAATTACTATAGTAGTAACTCCTCCGCCGTTGTTGGGATCAGAGGCTGACTCGTTTGGGTTGTGGGGACACTGCGATTGGATGATGAACGACCTTGTCCCACGACTTGAACCCGATTTCAACCTGATACGCTCGCAATTGGCAGTGCCTTGAGTTATACCGTTGGCTTAAATATTGCGGCGGATGCCCATTGCAGTCGCAACTTGCGCTTTACCTATTTATGACCATAAACATTCTCGTCTTAGGTGGTTCTCGAAACATCGGTTATATGGCCGCCCTCATATTTCTGGGTGCATTTTCCAGGCGTTCAGTGGCACACCCACTCTTGGGAAGAAGCTAGTACCCAGTGCACGGGTGACACTCTACCAAGTTGGTGGGCTGGAATAAGGTTCTGCGCGCAGCCCCGGTGTGGTAGCGTTTCCAATGACTCTCAGTCCAAGGGGACGAACTCACGCACACACGAACCCGACACGATGTGATGGTGCTTCAACGACCTCACTTTCCCCTCAATTTTCCTTCGTTTTGATGTTTTTTCTTCAATGCCTTCTACGATATGTATTCTTAGTCTGGCTTTGTATTGTTGTAAATTCGAAACGAAGTACTAGTCAAGACCATTCCTCAGTAAAATTCTACTAAGCGTGTCTGTAAATCACCCTCTTCGAACCCTTCCATCCCCAAGGCATCGACAAGAGTCTTCAAAAAAGTCAGTTGAGCTGAGGACGATGATGTCTTTACACCGAAAACACACCTGGTTTACTGCCAAAAATGTCTTCGTCAACTCGGGACCGAGAACAGAATCTCTAAGAAGGGAATTTTCACAGAGATAGCGCCGCGATTCCTCCCATGTCAAAGGCATCCTCTTCGTAATCCCAAGGGCCCATCTCTCCTCCTCTGTCATCTTTGCAGCCGGAATCTGCCCCGAACAGTCGCGCACCTCCAGCGGAGCCTTGTCATATATTCCTGCGAATCCCGCACCGAGAATACCAGCCAGAGCGAGGTAAGGGTTCGCCGTGCCATCCAAAAAGCGGATCTCAAAGTTTCGTGAGGAAGGGGAGGTAGCGTTTGTGAGCCGGACGGGTGCCTCGCGGTTCTCGGTGCCCCAGTGGATGTACGTCCCGCCTGAATAAGTGCCGTCGACGACACGTTCGTAAGAGGCTGGGATGGGGAGAGTGAGCGCCGCGAGCGCCGGGAGGTTTGTCAATACGGAAGATAAGAATGATGTTTCAAGAGGCGAGAGGCTATCGGGTTCTTTGATGGTCTTCTTTGAATGGACAGAGATGTGAGCGTGGATGGAGCTGCCGCTGTAGTTCTTGAAAACCTTCGGAGCAAAGGTGGCGTGTAATCCGTGTTTGGTGGCGGTGTGGTAGATGATCTCCTTGGTATGGACGAGCGCGTCGGCTGCATCTAATGGAGATAATGGACCGGTGACCATCTCGTACTAAATAGCCTCCGGGGTTATCAGAGTCTTGGTCATCGATTACAGTGATATTCACCTGTCCTGGGGCCGATTCGGCGTGGTATACTTGGAGTTCTATCCCGGATTCTTGAATACCGTCAGCAATCTCTCTGAGGATTTGTGAATCGACGGATCCCGTCGGTATTATGCGGTGATGGAAACTCGACGGCTGGATAGGGTTGGTAGACTTGAGCAGGATGAACTCGCATTCGAATCCCACGAGGAACTCGACATCGGCATCCAGTGCCTGCCTAGATCGAATGAGCGTCAGGCGAAAAAAGAAAAATAGGGTGTTTGAAAAAACTGACTGGACGACCCGTGCGAGTGTCCGACGGGGACAAAGTGGGACGTCAACGCTGAGTTGGTTCCCGGCCGTCAAGTATGGTGTTTTCTCTTCGAACCAGCCCATGACGACCGCCTCTCCAGACAAGTATGGACATATCTTGAGCGTCGAAAGGTCTGGAAGGTAAAGATATTCTCCGGAGGTGTACAAGGAAGGGGTACCAAGGATGATCTTGTGCCCCGCGACGTAACCCATCACGAACTTGGGGATTCCTATGCCAGACCGCGAAGATTGGAGGAGCTTCATGAAATAGGGGAGGGGTATAATGCGGTATTGAACTTTGCTAGCAAGGTCTAGCCATTGAAGACGTATATAGGCTGCACGAGTACGCCTGAGATGCTATTATGAAGAATTGACTGTCGTGCTCACATATTTTCAGCTCGTTTAGTTGGGTCAAACTAATGTGTGCTGAACGGGAGACTGTTGATGGCGCGTAGGGGATGCCGTGGTTGAAATCCGGGGACATTATGGGGTAAGAAAGAGCGCCCTATTTGCTCGAGCTTCAGAACATTTATAAATTATCCTGTAATTATTATTCATGCCGTCATCACTGGTCAGGGTTGAAGGTCACCGTTTGACTCAGGTCTGAGTCCTTTCTCAGGGTATTTATGCTAGAGGGGTGGCAGCAAGATGTTGAGTAAATTCGACAATTTTCGGTCATGACGATGCTCAACAATTTTTTTCATTAAGTCGGTGTATGCTCCAGTTTGAATCTTTGAGAGCGAGCGACAGGAAAGGAATATCGAGGTTGATCATTGATGGCCATGGCATCAACGCGGTGGGAGAGTTCAACGTGAGGAATGCATCAAAAAGGCAAGGGAAAAGGTCTCGGAGCAGTGGCTGCAGTGTGGCATTTGCGGACGATATCTCAAAATGCAGACCTTACGGCAGCAAGAAAGTGCTTCCAGGCCACCGTGAGAATATGCCGGCAGTATCAGGGCGAAAGAACCCCTCTTGCGCCATTTTCCCCCCCAATAATACAGTCATTCACCACTCCTTTGTACACCCCTGGTCCTTTGTACAGTTTTCAATCTGCTTTCCTAGTGTAACTATTCCTTGTAATATTATGAACTAGAGGCACTAAATAGTGTCTATACCTCGAAATAATAAACCTAGACCACGAAACTCCCAGGAGTTCTTGCCAAATGGGGAGGTGATCCGGGAAGGGGTGGGAAACCGAGATTCAAATTTTCAAACCCTGCTCCTTTGTACATGTACACCAATGATTTCTCGATATATAGCTCATTCAATTCTTCTCCGTTCACAAAGCTGCTTTGTAGGATAAGTATTCAAATACATTAGAAAAAACTCTCTACTCAGAATTTTGTTAAATTAATGTGGTGGAATGCAAACCGTGAATTATATTTTCGGTGTACAAAGGAAAGGTGAATCACTGTAACATCCTGGATTCAGGAATGAACGTTAACGAACTCCGATCATCGACGAGGGCCTGAACTCAAGGCTCTAACGCAGCTACGAAAGTAGCTAAGTCTACGGATGGGGCTCTTGAACCAGCGGTACCCCGCTATTGACACGAAACCACCAATTTAATGGGACCAAAATTTAAGGTATAAGGGACCATAGTAATCAAGAAACGGGATCCGAATCAACCCTCTCGTCTCATACCATGCCTCGAGGACGTCACGAAGGAGGTAAGGTTACGTAAGAGTGAGACACGTCGTGCAGCCTCATTTTTACCTGTACCCCTCCATGCTCGAATAACTGAAAAGACCCGAAAGGCTCAGGCGCTAACTTATATTTGAGGCAGAACGGATCTCGAACCAAGACCTATATGATCAAATACTCCCGAACTCTCAATTTCGAGTTTCAACCATGCACTGATGGCAGGAGGATAACCTAACGAACGGTGTTAGCAGCTAGTAAGTGATCGTTAATCGAGAAAACACCCTGCAGTCGTTCACTTCTATCACAAACAGGACTCGTTCCTTCAGACGACTGCGGACAAGAGTTCATTCCTGCGTCATCTAGAAAACTCATTTCCCATTGAACATGATCCAGGAAGTCGTCATCCCCCGCAATCCAGACACGAATCGGTCCAGAACTGAAAGTGGTGCTCATTACTCCGTCAATGCAACATGGATGTTGAACCATGAAGTTTCATGTCGGGTAATGGTTTGATACCCTGACAAATGCCACATGCATCACAGCAAGCCCTGCTCGTGGCCCGAGCCTGACCTTTTCGAAACTGAGTACATATATCCTGACGCAGGTCTTTCAAATTCTTACTCTGCTACTGGTAAAATGTCGCCTTCAGCAAATGTTCGCGATGCACAGTATAGTTTTACCGCAGTGCGTCCTGCTACGAGCGTCTCATTCTCCTTGTTTACCAAATTCACCCCAGACTCCAACCGCTGTCCCAAAAGGGTTCCATGTCAGGGTCCATAGTGGGCCTACATCATCCTTCCCCACGACTGCCACCGCCCAATTCGGCGTCGGATACTATGCGATGGCTCGAGCTGAGCCGCAGCAGGACCGGAAACGGTATCCCTCCTCAAACTCGCAGCATACCCCAATTTCATTCTCTGTCTCTAACACATCTACGAAATCTCCCCAGTCTATTAAGCTAGTCGATGGCACAGCTGCCAACCGAGGATACGAGCCTGACGCCCGATCAACGACACCAAGGTATTCTATCTATCGAAGCTCCGGCGATACCTATATCTATGAAGCGTCCAACTCTTCAAAATCTGATTTGTATTCTCATTCCGAGTATGAACAATCTAACACCACCTTTTCCCCCTCTTCGTTCTTCTCTCCCGCGATGTCTACCGACAGCCTCACGACTTTGAAGAGTCCAGCTACAACGGATACGTCCCTCCCTGATCGCAGTTCCCGCCCAGCGACCCCACCTACTACGTCGCGAGGACCATTCCGGTCCGTCCACATCCCAGGATTCTCCCAAGCGCAGTCTGCTCTCAAGGGCATCTTCAGGGCCCCAGTCTCTCAAGACCATCAGTCATCCCAGGCAAGTACGCCTTACGGGGAACCCGCCGCTACTATGCGACCCTCTCGTGCATCTTCCCCCGGGGCCAACACTCGGGACACTCCACCCATCCGGTTGTCCACCGTTTCTTCACCGCCTACGACGGTGGACGCGACCCCATCTCCGACAACTCCCTTGTCGAGCCCATCAAGTTCGGTGTACGCACCAAGTACGGCTTCCGAACTTGAACAGCTCGAACGGGACCGTGTAGCGCGCGCAAACGCGGAGTACAACTCCGCATCGTCCACATCCCCGTATTTCACGCAACGACGGAACTCTATCCTCGTCTCAGCCCCCGTCCCCCCCAACAGGACGATAAGCAGCACGAACGGGAGGCCTCACCAGCTCTATCCCAGTATGCCACTCCGCAGTAGCCCAGAGCAGCAGCACGCCAATGTTGCTTCGCCGTACATGGTCGAAACGAGTCACGCCTCTCCCTCGATTGCCTCGTTGCGGCATGTACGTCCAGGAGAACCGGACGACACTCTATCGTTCCAGCCCGAGCAATCCGTCCCGCGGCACAGTCCGATCCGAGATGCTGAGCGTCGTCGCTCGCCCGAAACCCCCCCTCCATCCGTCGTACCACAGCTCATCAACGAAGGCCCGCACCACGGGCGGTACGTCCCTGCCTCGCGCACCATGCCACCCCTTATCTCCCAGCCCGCAACAAGCCCAAGGTCCTCTCATGCTGCCGGCACGCAACCCTCCACCATCACGGACCACGATGGTTACGACAGCAGCACCATGCAAAGGGAACGAGCCACGTCGATCAGGTCCCAACCACGCGTTAACGGCTCTCCACTGGCAGCTCCAGCATCAGCACCTCGTGGTCCCCGTGATGCTCCCTCAATTGTGTCTCTCCCATCTACCCCTCCAAGGTCCCACGAACACCGGGGGGAAGAACCACGAGCGGGCGTGGGAGAGCACCAGCGTGATAGGTCGCGGATGTACGTTCCAAGAACCTCGACTGTTCCGAATGAGAGGGAGATCACTGTCACTCCCACAAGCTCGTCCCCTGATCGAGTTTCCAACGTCACCAACCTTTCTCCTGGTGGTACACGTGGGGGACCGTCTTCCAGTACGGCACCTGAGCAGACAGTCGAAATCCCACTCCAATATTATACACACAGACCACCCTCAAAGCATGCCAGTCCTGCTGCATCCCCATCGAGGCCTGGAACCGCTGCGGTCCCGGGATATCACCCCCCCTCTACCGGTCGGGAATCACGCACATCACCCACTGCACACGATTCCTCAGCTGGTGCAACACCCCATCACAGGTTTCGGGTTTCAGATAACCACGACTCTGTCCCTGTACCGAGATATCCGGACAGAGAAGCACGACTCTCCCACACGACGGCGGGGAGTGCGAACAAGGTCGTTGTCGATCATGCTGAGCATCGTTCCTATAACCAGGACCAGGAGATGTACGTGTCTAGGGACCTAGACCGTCCACGCTCACCCGCTCAGGATGATCATCCACACGTTCAAGATCCTGCCCGTCATGCATCCCATGGCTCTGACTCGCTCACATTCTCCGAGCATCACCATCGCCATCCTCCTCCTACTTCCATACTCCCACATCCACGACAGCAGACTGTGACAGCAAACCATATGCACATCAGAGACAGCCGCCACCACGCACACCGCCAACGCAGATCCAGAGCGAGCGACGACTCTACCGACGAAGGGGCCACTCCCGCTAGGGCCCGCTCGAACAGCTTCACCTCCGAGTCGAGATCCCGGCCTAACTACTCCACCCTTGTCCCTCACTCTGCCCATAACACGAGCATTCTCCCGCCTGATCAAAGTCACACTCGTTCGCGAGAGAATGGACTGTACCCCGACGGGAGGACACCGGTAGCTACTGAAAGGGAAATGGGAGAGACGACCCACCACTACACCGCCGACGCCACCACAACCACCCCCACACGCGCACCAGCCCTGATATACCCCTCTGATCCCCTCCGACACCCCAAAGAACCCAGAAGACGCCTTTCCGACGGCGACGCCACTACAAACCCCAGGTTCCCCAGTGCAACACCCCACCGGCGCTCTTCAGACGGCGACCGCCAGCTGCATCTGCTCTACCCTTCCGATTCTTCTTCTGCCCCCCTCACCTTCCTCCGCACCGTCAGGTGGACCGAAAACCTCGTCTGCCCGTCCCCCACATCCTCCATCCAACGCAGGAAAGGCTGGTTCAATCGCCGAGGGTAGGTTTTTCGAAAGTTCTTGTATATAACCGCTTTTTTGACGTCGGACGGGTTGGACAGAGACCAATTGTGGACGAACAGTGGTGCTTACCGGCCCCCTGCGGAGGAGGAGGAATACCCGCCTGACCTGGATGGGTACCCGGAACCGGGGGAAGGGTGGATGAATGAGGAATGTGTACGTATTGATATGGGACATCACCTCATCCCGAAGACGCCTCTTCGATCTGCTTTGAAGCAAACGGGGAGGAAGGTGTAGGCATAGTATTGTATCTCGAGGAATCTCGTCGTTCTCTTGCTGTATCACTGTCAGCTCATGAGTTAGTATTAGTAATAAGTATATACATGCCCGACCATTAACCGCGAATCTACACCTCTGCATGGTGATATAATCATTAAACAGATCACATTATACTTCCTCTGTGAAGACTCGAGTTTTGAACCCTCCATGGCACCGTGATGCTCACTACTCTCTCCACCTTCGTCTCCGATTCACCTTAGTGCTTCCGAGTCGGAAAAGGAACTTGAAACATTATCAGGAAAGTTAGCCAAGTGCCGTCTGTGAGTATCGGATGAACAACTGAATTGCAATCAGCCGCCTGTCAGATGCGTTTTATAAGTAGAACTTGGAACAGACGACATAAAGAAGATAACCTGTCTCGTACTACCACAACCAATGTTGCCGAACGATCAATGATTCAATCGATCAACGTTGGAGTTATAGTGAAAATGGATGTGGGGCATATGAGGGTATCCAGAAATGTACGTCAAGTTTCCTTTAAATTGCCGATCGCGACAGGTAAACTAGTGGACGATGTAGCCGAGCCCTCAGAACAGAACGATATCCTGCCCTTGAAGCTGCAGACGAATTCTAACTTGGAACGGATCCAAGACCAGCTGGGCTCTGGTATCAGCATGGTCACCACTTGTGCGACGAAGAGCCACACAGCGACCATGTCAGTTTCTGACTTTATGTGGTTACCGGATACGAGGAGTTCTGTCCACAGGATCAGGGGCCAGATGAACACCAATCCGAGCGGTGCCAAGAGAACCGCAACGTATCGGACCTCAGAAGAAGGAAGGTCATCATCACTTTTCCTTGACAGATAAATGGCGATGACAACTATGCCTATGACGGCAACAAAAAGTAGGATTGTATCCGCGATTTGCCATAGGCGGAAGAACGTGCGCCAAGCCGGTGTCAGGGTCCGCCATCCGAAGAAGAAAAAGCGGTATATGCCGTAGCCTTCGGGTAGGTTTGTGGCCAAGCATTTCCAGGCTATTATGTTATTGAATACGATGAGGCCCACCGTACCGAAGACAAGGAGGATGTCCATGACAATGTTGCCTGATGTGATCCCGCCGGGGTATGTAAATGCGTAAACGAAGTTGAGGAAGACTGGAAAGAGGGAGAGGGCGTGCAGCTGCTTGTGTTTGACGGCGTTGTAGAAGATGTATTGGTTGTACCAGTTGTAGGCAAGGAAACCGACGCTGGTAGGCAAGTGGCTGCCCAAGCCGGATATGGCTTGGGCGGGGGTTAACATGATGCTGGTGTATAGAAGCCATCGGTTGGTCAAGCTGAATCCTGGTATGACCTCGACCATTTTTTGTCCTTTAGAATCAATCAGATGGGCGACTGTGCAGAGTGCTGGAGGATTGAGATGGAGGCAACAGGGAGGAAGCGAGATGAGCGGAGAGCCGGGTGACAATACAATTGCAATAACAAGGACGGCGAGAGATGACAAGACTCACAAGAGAGATTGATACAGTGCTATAGGTTATCAGGGGTTGAGCAAAGAGGCGGCGAGAGAATGAAAGATTGCTAACCAGACGACGAAACAGGCGGACGCTGGAAGTTACGAGGGGGTATGGCGATACGGACGATGGCACAAGTTCTGTATTTGTACCATGTGACTCAACGTCGCAGACGCTCTGGTACAAGACGCTCATCTGACGCATTGTCACTTTATCCTTATTCTGTGTAGCACATCGTTCCTCCAGTCACCCATATCCTCGGGCTCCTCTGCCTCATCCTCTTCGTCTTCTACGTTGGTGCTAAAAGTTCAGCCGCTCCAGCGTTAGTAGTACTACACGGTTTCGCTTCTAAGTGATTTGCGCCGAAGCTGCCGATGCAGCCTGAGATTGTCCATATTGCTGTGTGTCATCTGTGGGTCCCTGCAGCATGTGATTGTGCAAACAAACCCTGGTGTGTCATACTCGGGACTGACATAAACGATGCCTGTCTGGCACCCCGCGGAGGTTTGGCTGTTCCGATGGTGTAGGAACTAAAAAGCGGACTCACAAGTGGACCGAATTTGACATGTTTTATTCCTACACAAGTCATGGTACTTACCGTGTCTGCAATGTTTACCATCACCGTAAAAGTTGCTGCTCTTGGACATAGTGAGCAGAGCGGTGCGTTGTGTAGCACTATTACATTTATATTAGAGCCTCTCATGGTATCCTATACCATATCCCGAACAACGAGATGACAAGAAATAGGTCTCTTGTGGTGCACCAACATAGTCATGCTCCTACCGCAACGCCCCCCTCCACATTGAAACGAAGAACATGAGTAGTTACTCAGGCCGCAGTACGGGTCGAGGAGCTTTCCATTCTCGTGAGCAATATTCTATGGAACGGATGCCACGTCGAACGAGAACAAGCTAACCCGGCTGGCCCAGAACAAATCCCCATGACAATCCCCAGTCCTCTATGACCCGCGAGTGACATTCATCAGGACAACACATCGAACGGGAACCCTCGAGCTAAATGGGTAGATGGGAAGAAGGTGCTGGTACGGGGAGAACGCAATACCAGATCTCGTGAAAGGCCTCGGAGCGATAGTAGTCTGGTAGAGAGAAATAAAGAAATCCAAAAATGGACGAAACACAACGCTAGATCCCAGCAATATAAAAAGAGAAAGATGAAGACTTGAAGAATAAAGACAGTTAGTGACCGAGAATATGGGACGAGAGAAAGACAACTTACAACTAGATCATGATCTACCGCCCCACACATGCAAATCAACGCCTCCACCGGCCAACAACCCATTGACGAATCTTGCCGAAAATAGACCTGGGCGCCCCAGGAGGCTCCGGCATCGTCTCCTGTTTATGGACTTCTGTAGAAGTGCTTCTGGATTCGACTGTTTGGAGGCGGTGGGGGTGCTCCTCAACTACGTCGGTGTCCGCTGCCTCCGGTCCCCGACTGGGACGTGCTTCCGTCCCGCTGTCAAGCTCGTTGGGAATAACCTGCTCCCTCTCCTCATCACACGTCCCCTTGCGCAATCGCACCTCGCCCTCGGTCTCCTTCCTCGCTTTGTTCCACACCTTCTCTCCAGCCGGTAAAAAACGTCTCCACCCATCCATAATCCTCTCCGCATGCTCGTCATCAAAGACCACCCATTCCGCCTTCCAATATTCAAATGTCCTCTTCATCCATTTCCTCGCCTCCTCGTTCCCATCGAACCGGCTCATCACTCTCTCTTTCGCCTGCTCCCTCCATGACACATACCACTCCCACTCCGACCTCCTCCGCTCTTTCCTCTCCACCTCACGCTGTACCTTCTCCCTCTCGCGCTTTCTTTCCTCCTTTTCACGCCTCCTCTCCTCCTTCTCACGCTGCTTCTCCTCCTTCTTGCGTTTCCTCTCCTGATCGTCCCACTCCCGCTGGGCGTCCTCCTGCTCCAATACCCGCGTCCCGTACATCCCCGGCCTCTTCCTAAACACAGGTCGTGGTGGGGTCTGAGGCTCTGGTGCTTGATGGTGAAAACGCTCGAACGGGTTGTTGGGAATTTCTTTCAACGACACGGGCCCTGGCCAGAGGAGGAGTTTTCCTGATGGGGGTGCAGGCGCGCCACTGAAATTCGAACGCTTCGATGGCGACGACGTCTGCATGGGCGTGCCGTTTCCCTTGGGTCCCGCACGTGAGGAGGAGGGGGTCGTAGAAGTAGCGGATGATGGTGTCGGTGGTGGGGCCAGTTTGGGTTCAGGACTTGCAGAAGGAGATGGGGAAGGAGTATTTATGAGGGTGGAAAACGATCTCGTCCGCGATGAAGGCGTGTCCACGCAGGTAGGCGATCTCGAAGGAGGCTCAGGCGAATGTGGCGAGGAAAGAGGTGAAGCATCTATGGGTGTACCCGGGCACCCCCGGTCTGCCTCGCTGTTCTTGTCAACTGGAATGAGCGGATTATCTGCCACCAAACTACTGGTTATTGCGACTGTGGTCAACGTCGACGCCGAGGGAGGTGGTAGTGTGATCTCCGGCGGAGCGACCTTATCGATGGTAGTTATCATCGTTGATAGCCTGGGCGAAGCAGAATTCTTCAGAGGCCGCCGGGGTGTGGTTGTCTTCCCTTTCTTGTTTCGGTTCCGGATGACGCCGCGGGATGCACCAAATACTGGCGTAGGGGTATTGAAGGAGGTGGAGGCCACTGCGGACGACATGACTATGTGAGGTTTATATCAACGATGGGAAGGGGAGAATAGAAATTGACAGACCATCATCTAAAGACTCGTATGTTGCGGTTACTAGGGAGAATGGTAATGGTCGCGATGGAGGATCTGCAGTAAACGTGCCATGAACAAGGGCGACTGTAGTGGAGGCCATCAGTTGTCAATGTCCAAGAAAGATGAAACCAGAACGTACATTTGGGTGTTACTTGGGTCATGGGAGGGGTAGATGGAGAAGACGCTGCGGCAAGTGGGACGGGCAGGGGCTGAGGACCGGAGCCAGCATACGACATGGCGGGGAGGGGGGTGAAGAATGATATGGCAACAGCCGAGGATCCAAGAGCGGGGGTAGCAGGTGACACGGAAGTCATCGGGAAGGGCAACGGGGGAGAGCGCGTGGACAGTGGGGCGTCATCGGGACAATCTGTTGATAACATATCAGCCGCGCCAGAGAAACAAAGTGACAATGACGTACCGAAGAAGAAACCAACTGGAACCGATGGCAATAGCGATAATGCGGTGGGCGATGTTGCTGCTGGGAAAGGATTTGAGGAGGGGGTAGCGTCGGAGGAGAGTTCGAGCATTACTGAATCTGTGGGGGACGTGTCAAGAAGCAGTATGACAGATAATCATGGAAGACTTGCCGACATAGGAAGCTTCTGCAAGCGGGATCGGAGATGGCGAGGTCAAAGGCGTGGAGACTAGAGCGATTGGCGATTGGAGAGGAGAATCATCCGCCATCGACACGTCGCTCGAGGCACCTGGCGACGGCGGGTGAGCAGGACGAGCATGGAGAAAGCGTCAGACGTACAGTCGGGATATTCGCGTGGGAGAACAGGCGAGGTAACTGTTGCTTGCTGGGCGGTCCAAACAGGCTCGGGCGGGGGGCCGACAGGGACGGAAACCGCCATGGACGATGTGATCCACTCCCAAGGGTCTGACACGCTCAAGGAATCCATGAGCGGAACGAGGTGAACAACCGCGGGGGTATCGATTGTCAGCCTAAGAGACGACGTTGAAGGCGAGCCCGCGCATTCATCGACGTCCATCTCGTTCTCGTATTCGCAGATATCCATGCGCCGCCGAATGATTCGCATGTGACGGGACCGAAGGGTAACGATGACCTTGAGCTTGATGTTCTTGAGAATCTTCTCTTGAACCTTCTTGGGCGTGATGGCGGCGGGAAGCTTCAACTGGATGCGCTTAGCAGGCTTTGAAGAGGGCCGGCACGAGATGTGAACAACCATAATGGCGATGTTGATGGTGACGAGGACGATATAAGCTGGGATGTGGTGGGAGAGAAGAGAGAACATGGGCGAGAGGCTGACAAGCGTTGCGCATTTTATGGCGGGGACATATTTGCTCTTGTGTAGCGCTGGTCGAAATCAAAATCCAGTCTGGAATATAACGGGTCCGGTCAGTAAATGTGTGCGTATAGAATCGAGCCCCTACCAACCCCAATACCCTCCAGCCATTCCAATTGCTTTAGGGAGCTAAATTAGCCCCGAAAACGACCATCCCGTCGTAGTTGTGTAACGCATCATTCAATCCCACTCGACCAACCGCTAGTCCACATAAAAATTAACAAAGCAGTGAGCGATGGAAAATGTCCTACAACAAGTCGCGGTTCAGATATCTTAAATTACCGCTTGAAAGCATTCTCAATCCTGCATGGAGCGGAGGGAAACAGATGAAGATTGGAGGAAACAAAAGGTGGTGTGACAAATTACATGTAAGTCACACCGCCACTCTTTACTCTGGACGCGTCTTGATCACGATGTCGCTCGTGAAAATCACTTTCTTAGCATGTGTAGCATGGGGTACCCACGTAACGCTGACTCCTCCCAATCCGCCGCCGTCTACGAACGAAAGACTTCCGCCCAGAGGCCTTGAAAGCATCGCTACCCCTTCAAGTTATATCGCCAAGGTCCGAGTCTCCGATGATTGTCATTTCATTCACTGATACAATGCGCTACAAGTCAGACCCTTTCCTGGACGATCTCTGTTCTCGAAATCACTATCATCATTGCGCGGAATACTCCCGAGCATCGCTTGTCACGTCGATTACTTGATCTCCTCTCTCCTCGATTCTGCCCCACGGATTTGACATTCTTGTTCTTCTTCGGCTGGGGTCTCAACCTTGCTGGCACATTGGTGCGGAAGGAATGTTACCGTGTCTTGAACAAGCATTTCACGTTCGAGCTTGGAATGGGCACGGATCATAAGCTCATCACCAGCGGCCCATACGCCTTTGTGCGTCACCCAAGCTACACTGGTGGTTGCTCTGCCCTTTTCGGCGCGGGGCTCCTCCACTTGGGCCGCGGATCTTGCATTAGGGAGTGCTTGCAGCAATATTTCCCACTAAACCTCAGTCTTGGCGTCCTCGCTTTCTGTGGGATGTTCATTCTGCATGCGTTGATAGTGAGGATAAAGAAGGAAGAAATGATGCTAAGGGAACGTTTTGGAAAGCGATGGGACCAGTGGGCGAAGCAAGTACCGTATAAACTTGTTCCTGGGCTCTACTAGTGCAATCTTCACCATTCACTTCAAGTCCACGATCCTAACCACTTTCGCGTCTCCTTATCCCGTACTTACATGCGACAGACCGCCTATGATGATATTAATTGCTTCCTCGGATCTCGAACCCTTCATGATGCTCCTGATTTATTTTTCCTAGGTCCCTAGCAAAAGAAACTCGTTTCCTTACCAAAACGATTTCGAGAAGAAGCGTCTTGTTGGCCCCTTTGAGGTTCATGGCAAAGTCCAAACAGCCGCTCCTAGTCTGATTACTTGATTCGTGCAAGATTCGTGCGTTCATTGTATCTCGAGGAATCTCGTCTTTCTCTCGCTCATGAGTAGTATTAGTACTTATACATGCCCAACCATTAAACCATTAATCAGACCACATCATTCCTCTTCTGAAGACTCAAGTTTTGAGTCATCCATGGCACTGTGATCCTCACTACTCCTCTCCACCTTCGTCTCCTCCGATTCAGACACCGTCCACAGCCGCCCGATGCTTACATCCGTCCACATGCCCGTCCTCTTGGACCGATAATGCGTCTGCGAGGAGCAGGACACCCTCGTCCCTTCCGTCGCCGGAAAGTGGATCGTCGTCAAGGGTAGTTCCGCCGCGCGCATCCACGGTATCTTCTTCCTCGGCTGTTTCCTCATCTTCTGCGCTTCCGAGTCGGAAAACTCCTCACAGTCATCATTGAAGAAAAAGCGGTAGACGCACATGACGATGACGGGGAGGTTGCAGTACAACAGCGTTAATGCTGCCTGTGGCCCAACAACGATGTTCGTCTGCCAAATTTTTCTTTTTTTTCGTTCCTTGATGGGAAATTGGGAAGGGCGAACATAAACACACACACCTTCAGATGAGCCACCATCGCGAAGCTGTAGAGCGCGTCATCGTTGTGCAATGCTCTCGGCTCAACGAACATGAACACAAAATGGACGAGGCCAGTATTGGCAGTCAAGATGCTCGCCGCAAAGATGGATACGATCACTTTCCGTAGTCTTTTTGGTAACCATAGCATACACCACAGCACCACTATCAATAATACGTCGCCCACAATGTCCGCTGTCGAAGAAGGGGTCATGAAGGACGGGAAAAAAATGATTCTAAGGGGTACTCACTGATAAACTCACTGATGAGACTGACCAAACCGAGGGGAGTGCCGACGGTACACCTCAAAGAAGCCTCGTTACCCTTGGGTGCAATCACCAGACACGCGATGGTTTGTGCAATAGTGTGGCGACTAATATGAGGCCGAACGCGATGTTCATGCCATGGGCGAACCATCGTGCTTTGTTATCTGGTGGCATAATGGGTGTGATGGACATTCCGACACTAATACAGGATTGTCCTTGGGAAGGCCCCCCGTCAACACAACTACCCACTAAGACATTTGTCGAGAAGACGCACCAGACAGCCAAGGGAAGCGCCAACGCCGCCAACCAATATTCCGACCGGTTTTGTTGACTTTATTTCTCGAATGCATTGCCTCTTTATTTGAGAAAATGAGAGAATGAGAGATAATTTTCTGGGGGAAACAAGTGGACTGACTCGACTCCGAGGAGGGATTGTAAAACCAGGGTGTCATCATGAGAGCCACATTGGCCAAGAGAGAGATAACACCGCTGGCAGCAGACGTTACAAGTCAGACTTTTACACATAACCACACACATACCCACATTCTAGTTGTGCGTCGTGGTCATGGATACCTATATAAATCCCTATTGTGACGGCACACAAATAGATTATGGGTATGTGTATATGGCAGACTTGTAACGTCTCCTGCCAGCGGTGTAAACGTTTAAGCGCTCAGTGGTCGTCCCACCAGAGCACCCATTTGTGGCGCGGTGATTGCGCGATGGCATTGAAGTAACGCTCCCCTCAGCACTTGGAAAGGATGTGAGTTACACGCTCCTCCATCGATACCATCCCTCAAGCCTCGAGGCTGAGAACCTAAATGCGCCCCTGTTCGATTGAAATTTTCTCAACGGCGGGCAGTTGACGCTTATTTAGCAAATAATCCGGCGATTGCCGATCGTTCTCATCAATGCGATGCCATGCCATCCAGAGTGAGGACATTACCCAAACAGCTGTTCGCAAAATGCTCACTTCGTCATTACCCCGGGATTCCAGGATTCACGGACTCGATCGTACGTATTTTTATCAGCATTGCGTGCAAGGCCTAACTTTTCTATAGACTTCATGAACGTAACTATCTGCATATCCGTTCTCTCCGTCGGCATGTCCTGCGTTTACGCCGGATCCTGAACACTGACTGCGCTCGCTGAAACTGGATACGCTCCTACGTGTGGTATGCCTTCGTTTTCTCGTCGTGTGATAAGATGGAGTGACTGAGCTTCATGCAGTTGACAAATCGAGTCGTCCGATCTTCTCTCTCCTCGCCATCTTGATATGGGGCCCTCTTGGCTATGTCAACGTCATTACCAGTGGTGCCACCGTTTGTGAGTCTCTTTAGCCTCCTCCTCTCCAGGAACTATTCCATAGTTAACTGGCTTCTCGCCATCTCCGGCCTTTCCACCATCTTCACGTGTCTTTGCCAGTACGTCGACGACCTGACACGTGTCACCCATCTCTTCAGAGCTCACACATACTTCACAATAGCATCCGGTTCAGATAATCCTGGGTCCACCAAGGTCACTCCATGGATGAGCTGCCATTCAAGGCTTTAGGAGGCGTCTATGGCTCCTGGTTCGGTATCTTCCCCCCAAGTCTTGTACTCATTGCCCAATTCTATGTCGTGCGTTTTTCCCTGTCCCCCCAATCTGATTTTCGGACCGATCAATCGTCAGGCAATCTGGCCGATTGGAGGTATTCCCAACGACTCAAAAAAGTGGTCGCTGAGAACTTCTTCTGTAAGTGTTTCTTCAGTTGTTGAAGCAGTTAGACATTGAAACGATTCACGTTTGATCCCTTGTTTGACCCTGGCAGCCAATATCTCGCTGCACCTGTCATGATTCTGTTTTGGATTGTTGGGTTCGCATGGAAACGAACTTTTCCCAAAAAGCTGCATGAGATTGATCTTGATGTGCGTAAATAATCTCCTATTCTCCGTTGTCTCCCATTAAACCTCGGACTAATCGAAAAGCGTGGTATACTGTTGAGCAAATGCAGGAGGTATATTTGGTTTTCCCCTTGCGTATTCAGTACCGTGCCGAACGGAGATGTGCTCCTTTCTATATCCGGTTCTACCGAATATTGTTCTCGAATTGAAAGGTGAATCCCTGTCTTACTGGAAGTTGTTTTTTTTTTTTGTACGTAGTAAGTATATAATGTCCGGCCTTTAAATGTGAATCTATTGAGTCGCTTCCTCGGGTCTTGAGCTTGAACCCTTCATGGCGCTGTGATGCTCCCTATTTATTTGTACTGTCACATCGCATTGCTTATTTCATCAACTTGCTTCCCTCCCAAAACGATTTCGAGAAGAGCCTTCAACTTGTTGGCCCCTGGTGTTTGGCAAGCTGAAAATCACCGACTCGACACGATGATCATCCAAACAGCCGCTCGTGCAACCCTCTCCATCCTATCATCACACAACCTCCATGCGTGTCTCTTCGGTAGTGCAGCCTGTGCCATGTACGGGATGCAGCACCGAGAACCCAACGTCAGTTCCACTGGTCGTCCATCCAGCACCTAGTTAACCTTGGCGACAGGACGTGGACGTGATCGTCTTGACACAAGACCTGGATCCGGAAGACATCAAAGACCTCCTCGCATCCGCACCAAATTTCCATCTCGTTCCTTCAAAGAATCCAAACAACACCTACCGCGTCGTTTGGTTTTCCAGTACTACCGACGCCCTCCACTGCAAAGTCGACATCCTAACACCCGGCTTTCTCGGAATCCCACCCATCCCGCCTCAACACCTCACCGCCATCTCCGATATCCCCCTGATCCCCCTCCTCCCCCTCATCTTCCTCAAACTCCGTGGATGGACCGACCACCTCGCTTCCCATCTCCCCCGCATGCAAGAAAAGACATGGGTCGACGAGGAAGACATCGACGAGATGCTGTGTCTCAGCGTCGAGACGTATGGTGCGAGGTTGGAGGCGGAAGTGGTGAAGGGGTGGATGCCGGAGTGGTTCATCGAGGAGGGGATGAAGCGTGCGGAGAAGTATGCGCGGGCGTTCCCGGATTCGGCTGGGTGGTGGAGGACGTTGGGGGTAGAGGTGGATGCGTGGGGTGGGGACGGGGATGAGGGAGGGTACTATGACGAGGATGATTGGGATGGCTGATTGGCATGGGTTCGCCCAGGACACTAGATGTACGTGAGTACGTACAGGCGAACTATGGCACCCAGTGGCGACCTGACATGTGAAGAACGACAGATCGACCTTGCAAGGGACTTTCTGTCATGTATAGTGCCTGGAGGAACATACCTTTCGACTTTCGTTAGTGCACTACCATCCGCTCGAAGATACCCTTTACCACCGATCAGAATTGTCCCTCTCCGCTTACCTTCTTTCCCGAACTTCAGGCTGAATCAAATGAAAACAGGCACAGCGTCGAGCATAAAAGGTCGAAAGCAAGAGTTGAACAATCCCGAGCGAGAATATGTCTCCCCTTTACCGAATATTGAGTCACTCTCTCCCTTCTCGCTCTCGCTGTCACGGGTGAACATCCCACTCTTCTCTCGGGTCTTTCCTGTTTACTGAACATTTACAGCGGTCGGTAACGACACCAAGGTCGTGCCCCCATCCCAAGGAATCCCTGGCCACAACGCCGCACCTCTTCCTTCCTTTTCAAACCAGACCGACACCGACACCATCCTCTCAACCGTCTCCATCGTCAACCAGAAAACGGGCGCGACTGGAAACGCACTCCCGAACCACGCCGTTGCTGAAACTAACCTCACGGCCATCGATGGGCGAGTCATCAATGCCACTCTTACCTCCATCGCAAGTCTGAGTTCGGACACGAAGACGAAGACGACGAAGGGCGGCGCATTGCGGATACGGGATCAGGGGGGATACCACCAGGTCTTTGCTGGGACTGGACCTGCTGGTGGGACCACGGTCGACGCAGCGGTCGAGGGGACGGCGTATCTGACCTACACCGTTATCCCCAACTCGACTCACAACGTTGATGCCTGTCTCAAATTTTGCAGCGGTGTGACAGGATGTGGTGCGTTCACCTTTCCTTCCTTCTTCTTTTCTTTCTCTCCCTTCAAATATTCATTCGGGTTTGTGTCCTTCAGTGTTCGCCAACCTGTATTGCGAGTTCAACAATGCGCTCCTGGACTTTGTCGTCAGCGAACAATCCAACCTCAAGTGCGTGCTGTACGCCGACACCCACACTGCGGTGGAAAAGATCAACTTCGGGGGACAGCAGTTGTACCAGAGCCCCGGACCTCTGACGTACATTCAGGACAGCAGCGGCTGGGCTTTATCGAGCCTAGCGGACCCGGCGGATCCGGAGGGCTATGAGCTCGTGTTCGGCCCGACTAATGGGGCGAACAATGTGTTTGGCGTAAGTGTATGCGCCTTCGTGTTCATGACTTGAAGCTAACGATCAAGTATTATATTAATACATGGGCTTGCAGGTACGACGTCGACGCCTACATATTCTCCACCGACGCCTCCACAGCCACCAACTACGGCCAAGGCGACCTCCAAGTCACCTACTCCCGCGGATACATCCGCACCGACTTTGCCGGCGACGGCGGGTTCGAAGAGTACACCTGCAATGGCGGACCCTTCAACTTCTGAGTAGTACGCCGGAATCGGCAGCAGCGTTGCCGTTCTCGGCTCCTTCACCAAGTCTGACTCTTACCCCGGTACCCTCGCCATTGTCGACCTGTTGGCAACGAAGACGGGGAAGCATTACAAAATTTCGTTCTTCGAGTATCACGGGTGGAGCGGTCCGGTGCTGGAGGCGGGGGGGTATGTGCAGGTGTTGTGGAATGGGGTGTTCGTGCTGGATGTCAGGCCCGAATTTAGCTATTCGTACACCTATCGCACGTCACGGTCACTGCGATCGGGAACGATAGGTTGGGGTTTGTGGGTGGGGCTGCGCCGGCGTATATTTTCCTTGATAATATTGCGGTGTTCATTCTTTGATTACATGCACTTCACTGGCCGCCTGGGTGTCGTTATGGCATTTGTGATCCAGTAGGTAGTCGCGATAATTTTGAAACCCCATCATATGGAATCAGCTTCAGCATTGCCACTCTAGAGGGCACCTGATGGACTGGGTTGGTCGGGTCGATAAACGGGTAGATATTTGCAGACCGGTCTTATCTACCCGAGTGTCGGCCTTGTGAGGACCCACGAAAGCCCCCCAAAATGCATTGATTTTCACCATCTCATATAAGCAACCCTCATCCAAAACGTGGGTCTTGGTATGAGACTAACCATCTTGGGCTGTTTGTGTCCTCACCCCCGCGTGGAGAGAGAAACCGGGTTACCAGGTGACTCAAAAAGAGGATGCTTTCAAACGAGTGTTTCCGTACTCGGGTCACCGAGGAAGGGATGTCCATGCGGATGCCATCTCGGACGGGCTGTACTTGACGCAGAAAGTGACTCAGTCACAGCAGTATGGGCACAGGGCATAGAGCTTTCTCTACATACTACACATGTAGCCGCCGACGATAAACCCAACCCAAAGGGGATAAGAATCCTCATCCCATCAAGCCGGTTCGAAACCCCCCAGGTTTTGTCCTTAATTGAGATCATACGTGTGCCAGGTCGTAATTTTCGCACCGCCTACACGCTACTCTGATTGTCATGGTGTATGGGATCAGTGATGCGGCTGACCGGTCAAATGGGTTTTGGAATTGACCGGGTCAGTGGGTCTTTTGGGTAAGTCAATTCAACGGCCGAATTTAGTTCAAATGCCTCCTGGGGTTCAAATGCCTCCTGGGGTTCAAATGCCTCCTGGGGTTCAAATGCCTCCTGGGGTTCAAATGCCTCCTGGAGTTCAAATGCCTCTCGACCCGGTTTTTATCCTGGCTGTCTCACCTAACCCTCACAAGAGACGGTCATTATTATCCCGGCCGAAGCACCATGATTTCGGCCAAGAGATCTGCTATTTCTATCCTGGTCGAGCGACTTTCCTTCAGGCCAACTACAAGGCCTGACAACCCTCCTTCCATCCTTCTGGGGCTCAGCCCCTTTGACCGGTGTTCGAGGGTCCTGCCTTCTGTCTCAGACTCTGCATAGACTTCAAGGTTTTTTAAGAACTATCGGATCGCACGATTCGGGGGAACTACAACACGCGCGATCATCTACCAATCCAAAAGGCCCGGGCTCTGTCCACAGAGATACATCATCCCACCCATCTTATCCCGCGCACATCGGTCGACTCTTCCGCTTACTGGAACAGCTCCTTCGTCTGCGCAACGATAGTGGTCGCCTCGGGGAACCGCGGCGTGATCACACATTCGAATGGCAGAGGCCGCCTAGAGAAAAACGGGAGAAACAAGACTATTAAAATATGAATCCAAACGAATGCTTACATGGCTAATCCCCCCGTGGTGGCGTCAAGCGTATCAGGAACGATCGGGTTCCCCGCTTTGTCCTTCACAGCAAAGATGTTCGCCGCCCAGAGCAGCGTTGCTATATCGATGAAGAGCGCATTGTTCGCCATGTGGCGTCCGACGCAGATCCTGAAGGTTTGAAGAATGTTGGGTAACGTTCATCTTGGAAGGGATCATTGATCTCACCTCAGTCCGAAACCCTGATAGTGGAATGGTAAGGGAATACGGCCGGCCAGGAAACCGCTGATGAACTTACAAATGATACGTGCCCTGAGTCGCACGCAATGATCAATCCTTGGAGCATAGAGAATCAAGTAAATTATGGAAGAATGGATGCACCTTCTGAAGAGGGGGTGTTGTTGAGTGCTCGGTATTGGTCGTTGGAAATGACGCACCATCTTTAGTATCCGCCAGCTCTGCAGGAAGCTCACCAAGGAAACGATCAGGATTGAAGTCATCCGCATCTTCCCCCTGAACGACAACTCAGTGACTGAGAAAGACACCAAGCGGAAAGAGACGCCACCTACATATACGGTGCGATCACGATTCATGGACCTGAAACGAGAGTCAATTCCGGCAGGAATCTCAGAAGATTCTAGACACCACACCAGATGTTCGCCAGACACAACGTGCCTTTGGGGATGAAATACCCTTCATACCAGTCGTCCTGAGAGTGTCGGTAAGTGTTCAGGAAATAATGCTCTGATTAGAACGGAGATACCTTGGTCGTACAATGGTGTAACCCTATCTCGCGACGGATTACTCCAGATAATTCGGATCGGTATTCAATACTCACCAACGGGCGCGGCCGGTCTCCAGCGAAGGGCTTCTTTCACCGTAGCACGCAAGTAAGGAAGATTATCCCGATCCGCAAATGTAGGCATGCGCGATCGGCCGACGACGGCGTCCAGCTCTTCCTGGCACTTTCTTTGCTTGTCAGGAAAGGCGATCATGGCTAACATGAACCAGCTAAGGGCTGTTGCAGTCTGCAGTCTATCAGTAAAGAGAAAGATGAGTTCGACAGCAGCGACACGCACTGTTTCGGCCCCTGCAACACTGCATGATGTGCATGAGCATGAGTATGACTCTGGAAGAATCTAAGAGAAGATACATACTACATCGACGCAGCAGCCCACGCGACCTCTGTGTCGCTCAGGTGAAACCGCTCCCCTTCCCGAATCAGAGTCCCAACAAAACTCGGCCGTTCGTCTCCTTGTTTCTACACCACATCATCAGATGGGATGCACATCAAAGAGGATAAAACCACAATACGATTCTCTCCTCGACATCACGAAACATTCCGATGAACATGTCGCAATTGTCCCGGTACCCTTTCTCTGCTCCTCTCTTCCACTTGGCCATCCACGACGGGAGGTACTTCATCCATGTGAAGAGCTCCACGAAATACTTTCCCGGAATGGAGTACTGGATGGCCTTTTCCAAAAATCCGTCAACCTTTGCCAACGCCGGATCATCCGTGGAGGTGATCGAGGGGTGGTCGTACAAGACGGTTAACACCGTTGATGCAGCCGCTCTTGATAGATGACGTGCATTCAGAAAACGTATATATGATTTAATGATGCGGTAAACTTACCGACGTAATTCACCTTCCCACTCAGTGGGGTTTCGGAGCATACCGTCGATAAGGAAGACGGCCTCTTTCGTTTGGAGAGGACAGTATTCGGCGACGCGCCCCTTGTGCACTGCCTCATGGCTAGCGCGACGCATCCTTCGCCAACTGTACTCGGGTAACTAAAGTCGTGTACCCGAGTGAAATGAACTTGAACGTGCACTCACGTCTCGCCGTACCTCGCCAACATCGTCAATAATCCACGTGTGAATATCTCGTTCAAGACTAGAATACAGAGTTAGGAACGACATTTTTGAGGCCTTCGAACCACAAAGCCCACTGATAAACTGGGGTCGATCGCTGTAAATTGTTCCCCGGCGATCCAATAAATCAGCTGCAACTTTGTGTGTGTTGAGGACAAGCATCTTTTGGCCGGCCACACTCAGGTACACCAAAGGACCTGTTGGCCGGTGCAAGTTGAGCACGGAAGACTTTTGAATGTGCGATGTGTTTAACATACCATATCGCGCTTTCCATCTTTCAAATTCTTTCCAGGGCGTCGACGATAGCTCGAACAGTGGACCCAGAAATGGCAGGCCCTTGGGCCCAGGTGGGTTTTTGTGGCTAATGCGACGTTTTACGGTCCGTAAGGCATAGTACACCAGGGCGAGAGACACGCAAAGGACCAGAGGGCTGACGTTGGGGCGGACGTTGAGATCAAAAGTCATCGAAGTGGGTTCCGAGTTCAAGAATTGAACTCGGCCTTACCTCTCCGCCCGCTAAATTTTGCACGCTTTTTATTCCCACGGTACACATCTATTCACTACCGGGAATCTCGCCAGAGTGTTAACTTCCGTGAATTTCCCGATCTGATCAACTTCGGCGTCCGCATTACAGCAGATTGCAGCTCTCTTTCCAAGTCTCAGAAGGGACAGAGTCTGACAGGCGTTCAGTGCGAGTGAGCTTCATTGGTGAGGGGAGCACTCATTATGTAGTATGATTAACTTATCACTTGGTTTCTTGTAGAATACATAGATTCATTCCGAGTTCGAGTTAACGAGAAATCGGTCATATCAGCTGATGACCGCCAACTTTTTCGCGCGTCCATTTATCATGCTCATTTACCGGGTTGATCGCCGCTGTTTTGTTTTGTTTGTTCAGTCGTTCGGCCGTCTGGGTTCCAAGTTCGAGTTTACTGTCACGGCAATTTTGGGAGGGTGCCGAAACCACACACACCGGAAAGTTGAGGTTTTTGGAACAGTTTAAAACTTTATTTAATCTCCAAGTTTCAGTAGAAAAATTGGTGATACCGGCAAGGGGGTGTCGGAACGGGAATCCCGCACCTGGGGTCGGGAGGGGGTGGGGTGCCCAGCCCCGAAAAAAAAGTTTGACACCCGCAAAATCATGACGTAACTGTTCCAAAAAGGCAATATATGACATAATCTGACCAAAACTTGCACATCAATGGCATGCCAGACTATCCCCGGTTGCAGATTACCCGAGGGCTAGGTGCACAAGGAGCTGCAATGGGTGTGTTTGAGGGAGGGTCAAGGGATATTAGGCTCAAGGTGGTGAGCAGGAGTTGAATGGGGATTTTGATTTTTGATTTTATGTGGGCACAGATAAGAGGCCAACTCATCCTTCTTGTGACACATGTTGAAGATGATACATACAAGAATTCCATGCAAATATTTCCCAGAAAAACATATTTGTGTGGGTAAAAAATACCAAATTAGGAAGGTGGAGAAGGGGGGTGGGGGTCTCACTTGGCCGAAAAAAAAAGTTCAATCTGTAGTAGTCTCTCACTTCTGTCCCAACACCCCCTTGAATACTGGAAACAACACCTATACTAAAAGTAGTGCTGTTCTGGCCCAGCTTGGCCTTAAAGCCCTGGATTTGGCTTGGCCTGAGGCGGCTTCAGCTTTCTCAAACCCCAGGCCAGGCCAAAGCCATCAAACAAGGCTTGGCTCCGGCTTGGCCCAGCCTAGGTCATGGCTTTTATATGTAAAATAATTAATTTTTTCGCCTCATGTAAACCTTCGTTGAGGGACATGATGGGTGGTATGTAATATGTAGCATTCTGTACAGGTACCCATACTCACCAAAACATCAGAACTGTAGTCTTGTCCTCCATTCTCCTGACTTCTTCCTTTAAGTTTGTATTGGTATATCAGTGTCCATGTTGATGATGGGCATGGACATAGCTGTAAGTGTGCATAGGCATTAGGCGGTCATTATGGTGAGGCTTTTTGGCCTCTGGTGTTGGGTGTGGATGCGGACATGGCATGGTGTTTGATCATGGTTATGGTTCAGCAGTCGTACTGATAAAATATCTGGGATGACATGAAAAGGAAATTTAGTAACATGCGACACCATCACTAGCCTTCAGAAGTAGGAGAGGATGGGATAGTACCTGTATCCATTTTCTTGATGCATTGAGGGTAGGTGTGTCAATGGTGAACAGGTCATTGGATCTGTTGATAAGAATGAAGAAAAAATCTAAACCAGTGATGATGACACCAGGCCCGCCCCAAACAATAGTTAGTACTGTGCAATGGCAAATCTGTCATTGTTGCTGAATGGTCATAAGGCATGTACTTTGAGCACATGAGTTTATCCCCTCTCCACCTCCTCCTCTCTTCCTCCTGTCCTTACTACCTCAGGCATCCTCTGATGAGCCCCAGTTGATATGCTGAGACATTGCTGCAGCAAGTGTTGTTGTTAAAGTGAGGGTGTCTGTTTGTTGTGGAAAGAATACAGAAGAGAGGGAAGAGTGAACATACCAGTAATCAACATAGTTCACCACCTAGTATATGGTTGTTATAGAATAGCCCCTGAGCCCCTTATCTTATCTCTTTGATCTTATCAACTATGCCTCTCTCATTTTATCAAACAAAATATCTATTCTTTTCCATCCTATCATTGTTTGGTCTTGTGGACAATATTATAAAGTTCAAGGGTGGGCACATGTTTAACATGTGTTTACCACACCAATCAGACACTTCCTCATATGGTTACCTTTTCACACCTTATCTCTTACTCTGATTGGATGATATCCATCTCTGTTTCTATTGGCTGATAAGACTACTTATCTGCTTATCTCTGACTCTTGTATCTCTGACTCATCTGATAGCAGGATCATATCCCATTGGAGGATATTTAGAGGATATTCTATTGGATGATAAGCCTGGGCTGATATAGTATATATAGAGTAGTACAAAGCCTGTAACTCTAGTCTTATTCTCTTAGGATTCCCACCTTACTGTGGTGATATCTATAGTCAATATGAACTGGCATATTCCCCCATTCTCCTTCTTTTTTCTAAGCTTATGTCTTTGTGTGAGCCCACAATGACTTGATGCTCTGCCATTATCTTTGGATGTGGCTGGAGTATACAGTTTAGTGGTTGCCCTAACAGTGGTTGAGAATGGGGGTAATTATGAAGTTGGGCTTTGGGTTGGGTGTGTTCGATTGAGGCTTGGAAGGTTCAAATTCCATCCAAAAGCCACAGCCTGATGGCCTGGCTTTGGCTTTTCACAACCACAGGCCAGGCCAAAGCTGTTACAATTTTACTTACTCTGAACCATGACCACATCTCTTTTACTCATCGCTCCGACCCGATCGCTCTCGACTCATCTTATATGACACACTTACTGCGCTCTCAGTCAGCTTGACTGTGGAGTTT
>Ga0307516_10000255_pt1 | contig 68378 bp, 112 predicted proteins | sample 19_EM_MG_FD_203310 | JGI IMG/M metagenome (GOLD analysis project Ga0307516, IMG submission 203310) | Populus trichocarpa ectomycorrhiza microbial communities from riparian zone in the Pacific Northwest, United States - 19_EM | ecosystem: Host-associated > Plants > Roots > Unclassified | place... | reverse complement strand
CTTCCGCAATCCTCTGCGGGTCAAATGGCAGAGTACCGTCCTTCACACACCCATCTCAGCGGTGAAGTGAGAGGAAAGCCAGGCTTGTAGCTCACAGTGCCAATCATGTTGCGGTTCGAGAGTGAAGAAGGACAAGGAAGGAGTTATTCGCTTCCAGAGATTTTGTGATGGCATGTTTGGAATTCCCAGCCTAGAATCACAAGACCAGGTACTTAAGAGGTGACGTGAGCTGGAAAGATTGAGTAGCAGGGCGGCAGAGCGGCACGCCAGAAATCCCCAGCCAGACAGAAGAGAGGGCCCACAGAGGATATGGCCGGGACCAGCAGAAAGCCGGAGGCGGGCCGCCGTGGCTCACATCAGGAAAAACTTGGGTCAGATTTTATGCGACTGTGTACAATTGATGCACTTCGACCACTTACAGTCCGTTCTATACGCTTCCGTTAATAAGATATCTGGTCTATGGAACCGCACCGATGCGCGCCCCCCAAGTTTTGTGTATGCGCAATTGGCAAATTTGTGCCTTAAGCGCGAGCCATCCGAGTCCTGTGCACGCAGGGCAAGCCAGCGAGAGAAAAAACCATTCGGGCGTGATTCTACGCTTGGAATCGACTTTCAATGAATGCGAGGTGCTCGCTTGGAACTGTTCGTTCCAGGAGCTGACTCGGCATTTCCCCGGTCCGTGGCCTTGATCAACCCGTTTCGGAAAATCAGCCTCCGCCTCTCTCTCCCGACCAACACCATGGCTGAGTTTTCGTGGTCAGACTCGCTCAAGGCTGCCTTTGCCCCATGTCTCTCATGTCTCAACTTTGCCTCCCGCACACCCCACAACGACCGGCCCTCTTCCCGAAGTTCCTCTCGCCCGGATCTAGACCGTCTTCTCCGGGACGTTGACACCGACACTGAAGCCGAAACCCTCTCCCTCCACTCGAACATCGGTGACTCGCGGCGAAAGAGGAAGAAGAAACGTGGGCCCCCCAAGAGCATCACCCTCTTCGGCTTCAACCTCTTTGGAAAGCCACCCATCAGGCTCGAGGGGGACGATGATCTGGCTGCTGCCACCATATCACCCGCAGGTGGACACGGCTCTGGTCCCATGAAGAAGTCGATATCCACTTCCACCTTGGACTCAGACGCAGCTCCTCTCGATTCCTCGACCATCGCGCAGCTGTCTACTGCACAGCTCCCTTCACCCGGTCCCAGCGAAGAGGAGCTGCGGAGGAAAGAGGAGCGGAGACGAAGGCGAAGGGAGAGGAAGGAGAAGAAGGAGGCCATAGCAAGGGCCATAGGTCAAGCAGACCCCGAGTTCGAAGGATTCCCTGGTAGTGGCCCTGGCGTCCCAACTCCCTCGCCTCCTCGGGAGTTCGTCCTCGTGTCTCCCATGTCTCAAACCGACGAATTGGCCGAGGACGCAGACTTCGACGCCATGGCTTACAACACCAGGAGGCACACCGGAAGCGCCCGTTCTGAATCCGATTCACGTTCAAGAACGTCGGCTTCCATGTCGAACCCGGATTCCTCGTATTACAACCATCACTACTCGCAACAACCCGCCCCCATTCCAGCCCCTAGCACCCAAAGACCGAATCCGCTCGATGTCCCTCAAAAGAAGAAAAAGTCACCTCGTTCAAAAGGGTCGTCCAAGTCTTCGTCCTCCAAGACCTCGCAATCCGCTTCGATCCGCTCCCCTGTTGAAGCCACGTTCCCTTCTCACCCAATTGTCGTGAGACCGGATTTCGAAGGATTCCAAAATGATGGTGCTTTCCCCTCAACTGGGTTTGGTGGTGGGAGGATGAGCAGAAAGAACAGCGAGATGGGCGTTCTCCTTGCCAGGCGAGGCGGTGATTGATCCACGATTAGAAGACTTAATGACATATGTATGCTTGTTGTCTCATGACTCACGGCTGATTTACGCTGTATCTCGTCCTAAAGTACATGTACGCTCTACGGGTTGTTGGCCTGTATTATTGACTCTGCGGTTTTTGTCCCTGCTGTGTTCTGGCATAGATTTAGGTACTTTAGGTTGGGGATCGACATCTTGACGAACGTACCTGTCTCAGTTTTGCGAGGTGAATCTTGAGAGTCTCGGCGTATTGGTCAAACCCGAGAGTGACCATGGCGTAAAGGATATCCTCGCCGCCGATGGTTTTGCGTTTCTCGACGAGGCATTTCTCTGCAGCTTCGCTTGTGATGAAGCTTATGAACTCCGAGACGCACTCTTGGACACATTCTTTGGCCTCTTTAGAAATTTTGGCCGTCGCAGGGACGCTGGATTTCATTATCCTTGCCACATTCGCAATCTTCCGACGGACGGGGGAGGGAGGGTTAGAGGGGAAGGAGAGGGAAGAATGGTTGTGCTCACCGGGAGGAAACGATCTTGTTCCCTATACTCTCCAACCTCCTGCTCCGTTATAGGCGCAGGTTCTGGTGCATCCTGGGTAGTCGCCTCTGGAGGGGCTCCAGAACCGTCACTGAGGGGGGCGATGTTCGGTGTGTACTCCGACATAACAGCCTTGGACGAAGCCTTTGAACTAACTCGCACCCTCCCACACCCCCGGTGACGCACGACCACACAATCACAATCGCAGCCGTACTCCCTCTGGGCCTCCATTGAACCTTTCTCGGGCGGCACGCGAAAGGCGTTTCGCCGGACCTCCCTGCCCTCGTTGGTGGGAATTCCGGGTTTAGCCCTTGGAAAATGGGTGGGGCCTCGCCCGGGCGGAGGAAGCGAGCATGACTCTAACCCGGAGTGATTATACTTATCTTATCCTCGTTTGGTTCAAACCACGATGAGGCAAGTCTCCCCAGCTGTCCTCCCTTACTTATCGGAACGCATCCAGACCAATCGGACTAATCGTCTCCTATGTACAGTACGAACACGTACCGGATCCAGACCACTGACCCCTCCCTCGTCCCCGAGACCTTCTCGCACCCTTTGGACGACACCGTCCATAGGTATCAACTCAACCTCAGCGACCCCTGTGGTCTTCGACAGGGAGGGGTACACCTCGTAACCGTCCCCCCGCACAACTCATCATCCGTCCCACACTGGCACAGCACCGAAGACGAATGGTTCTACGTAATCAAAGCAGGACCAGACACACGAATCATCCTCCACGACGCATCCACGGAACTCCGTGAAGAGCCCGTCCAACCTGGAGAGTTCTATGGGTTCCCTGCCGCGAGCAAGACCGCGCACGCGTTCAAGACGGGTGAGACTGAGTTGATGTATCTCGCCGGTGGGAGTAGGAAGGAACTTGAGGTCGTCCATTACCCTGGACAGGCGAAACGGATCGTGCTAGATCGGACGGGGGCGGTACCCAGCTGGGCGACTGACGAGGCCCATGTGAAGGATACCAAGGTCCCCGAACGTCCTATCAAGTGATGAAAGGGCGACGATGGGAGTTGGTGGTCACCGGTAAAGGGTGAGTATCTCTCCGAGGACGGTCTTGTTTGATGATACCTTCACACACCGGGAGGGGCATCCTTAGTCCATTGAGGACCCCCAGAGAACACCTTGGCGGACATTGCTACCCTGGTAGACACGCTTCACGGCGACGGAACCGTTTGGTCGTGTTCGCCTAAGAACGGAAAGCTGAACCCTTCACCCTCTTTATTTCCCCCTTCGGTCTTCGTTGGTGGTAAGGAACCTCCGTCTCTAACATGTTGATGATAGGCATCCATCTTTGAAAATGCGTCCATCCATAATCTGCTCGTACGTGATGTTGGGTGGCCGATGCAACTAAACTATCTCCAAAACTATATCCAAGTCCACACCGAATTGTATAACTTGTTTCTTTGGGCCTTGTAGTTATGTCGGGGAGCCAGAGCTGAGGTATGTACCCGTGAGAACCTCAACCAGTCCTGGCGCGTGGTGCAGAGTCGCGTTCCACCCGACGCCCGTCACCAACTCCGAAATGCTTGCAGCATACACTCGGGCTGCCTTCCCTCTCGCTCGTAAGCGAGCCTTACTCGTTCCCACAACATCTACGTTACCTACATCTACCCTACTCTGCATCCGGGACTATTCTTCCAAGTCCAAAAAGTATCACTCACCCAATGACCAACTCAAAGGGACCGTGGCTACAGACCAGTTACTTCCCGGTTCGCAGCTACGAATCGACGAATCCGCGCTGGGTGAGTACCGGAAGTGCGAGGAGAAGATGGTCGCAGCCGTGGAGTGGTACAGGAAGGAGGTTGCCAAGATGGGGAATAGGGCGAGTGGGAGGGTGACTCCGGAGATCCTGGCTCCCGTTTCGGTGAAGATTCCTGGAAGGGGGGCGAATGGGGTAAGGGTTGAGGAGGTCGCCACTATCGGTGTGAAGGATGGATCGGTTTTGATTGTCACGGTTTTTGAGGACTCAGTGAGTGTTCGACCTCAGCGGACGCGTTCGGTGCTCGTGATGAGTCTGTCTGACCGGTGACGTTAGTAGTCTCTTCCTCATGTTGAAACCGCCCTATATGAAGCCAAGATCCCTGGTGTGGTCCCCCAGCGTGTGGACGCACGTACTATCCGTATACCAATTCCAAAGTTAGTGGGGGAGCTTGTTTTGCCTCGGAACTCACTGTGATGTTGACACCCATCCACTACTAGGCCGACCGTAGAAACTAGAAATAGTCTACAGACGGTCGCTCAACGCGAAGCCGAGAGTACCCGCGTCCAACTCCGTAAACACCACCAGGCGAGCGTGAAGAAGGGCAAGTTTGGGAAACACTCGATAGAACAGGAGGAGGTACGTTTGTGCCCTCGTTGATCTCTGGTTAGGAGTTTTGTGAGGATGGCTGATTCGCTGGATGGCTTCCGTGGTCCTGGTCCTATAGTTCCAGAAATTGACGGACAGATATATCACCGAGGTGGACAAGATACTCGGAGCGATGAAGAAACAGAAATGAGCCTCGCAGTTCACCAAATCGCGCCTTCGGAAGAGTTGTAACCTTGTTCCCCATCGTCATACGCCATCAAACTGTATCATTGGAATAGGTCCAGATTGGTGCACGCGGGGCCCTCGTCATACTTTCTCTGGGACTTCTCACCCATATCGTTGGTCATCTTTAACCCGTAGCCATCACGTGCATCAGCAAAGCATCCCCCACCTTACTTTCCCACCTGCAAAAGACAAGCGGATTCCGCGTTGTAAATCACAGATGGGGGCTGGAAGCAGGAGTAAGTGAGGGGGGAAGTCTTCTCATGTTTGCTTACGCGGAGCTGTCGAGAACACGCAATCTAATCGTTCATTTATGACCCGAACGCCCGGTGACCCTCTGCGGTTTTACGCATGCCGTCGAGGTCGGATCTGACATTCGCGAACCTGAGCCGCCCTCGTATTTAAGTCGAGTGATCCCCCGCCTCGTCGACTGCAATAGCCCTTAACTCTTCGCACACTATTCAGCTTTAACGTCCACGAAACGATCATGCCCCTCGCTGAGACTAAGGTCACCTTCATGTCCTCCCCCCACTTCGCTGTCCTCGGAGCGTCCAAGGACCAAACGAAAGTCGGCACGAAGGTAAGATTCGTTGTCTTGGATGTCAGCTATATGCGTTTCTCAGCGTGGTATCACGGCAGATTTTGAAGTGGTACCAGGCGAGGAAAAAGGACGTCGTCCCCGTTCACCCGGTATGTATTGACCACGGCTTATCATACGGTCGAGCTAAACGGAGTCGGACGAACAGAAAGAGGAGGAAATTCAAGGGCTGGCCACGATCAAATCTTTGAACGAGCTCAAGGACCCCAGCCATACGTCCGTGAGCGTGGTCACTCCCCCCAAGGTGAGAAAGTCCTCAAATCCGGCGCGAATCGGGCCTGATTGTGGACGCTCAGGTCACCCTCGGGGTACTCAAAGCCGCCAAAGAGTTGAACGTTCCCGCCGTGTGGTGCCAACCCGGGACGGTCGACGACGAGTGTGAGGCATATATCAAGGATAACGATATGAGCGAGAGGGTGATCTCCGGTGGACCCTGCGTGCTCGTTATGGGAGATGCGATTCTTTCTTCGTTATAGAGACAGGCGTTGTATAGTATCGGGACAATGATAAAAGGGTTCGAACGTTCATTGGTCGGGGTAGCGCTTGACCTGGCTCCAGAGTTTACCCTGGGGTACCGGATCGCTATGGTAGGCACTTGGGGTTGGACGAATAGTAAAATCAGGAGACAGTGGTTCGACTCACCCCATCGGCAGTTCAACTTGGCCGGTGCTCATGTCAATCCGGACGAACTTTGTCAACTCAACCGCTGGTTTTCCCTCGCATCTGATATCGCCAGCAGGTTGCTAAGACACAGTGGGAACAGCCAGAGTAATGCCGCAGACCACGTACAGTTTGAAGATCCTCGGAATGGGATAACAGACGTATCTGTGAATGCCATTCACCTCCTCGAAAGGACAGGTGTGCTGGAGGATTTCGACCAGCTTGCACCCACCGGTCGAATCCTTTTCTTCTCGGCCACGTGAGGACATCAGTCGAGGAGCCCGATCGGATGGGGACGAGTAAACGGCTCAGAGGGAGGAGACTTGGGTCTCCCGCTCAAAAATCCAATAAAAGCCTCGTCCCACCTCACTCTTTTTTTTCTTCCTTACCCTCATCCCCGTCCTCCTCCTCCCCTCCTCCTCCGAAAAAAAAAACTAGTCATGGTCTTCAAAGTCGCTGGTACGGTTATCCACTACACCCCTGATGATTTGTCCCCTCTGATCACGGCCCGACTTCTGTAGACATATCCCTCGCTGCCTTTGGTCGCAAGGAGATCGAAATCGCCGAGCATGAGATGCCAGGTCTCATGTACATGAGGCAGAAGTTCTCCGCTACCAAGCCTCTCAAGGGCGCTCGTATCGCCGGATGCTTGCATATGACCATCCAAACCGCCGTCCTGATCGAGACCCTCACCGCTCTCGGTGCCGAGGTTACCTGGTCTTCCTGCGTACGTTTTTTTAGTTTTCGCGTCGGTCATCGAACGTGGTCTCTGATCCCCCCTTCAGAACATCTTCTCCACCCAGGACCACGCCGCAGCCGCCATTGCTGTTACCGGTGTCCCCGTCTTCGCCTGGAAGGGTGAGACCGAGGAGGAATACCTTTGGTGTATTGATCAGTCCATCAAGGGCTTCGCTGGTGGCCAGCCCTTGAACTTGATTCTTGACGATGGTGGTGACCTCACCTCTCTCGTTCACGACAAATATCCAGAACTCCTCGGTGGTATCAAGGGTCTCTCCGAAGAGACCACCACCGGTGTCCACCATCTCTACCGCATGCACAGGGAGGGTAAACTCAAGGTCACCGCCATCAACGTAAACGACTCCGTCACAAAGAGCAAGTTCGACAACTACTACGGATGCCGCGAATCCCTCGTCGATGGCATCAAGCGCGCTACTGACGTTATGCTTGCTGGAAAGATCGCTGTTGTTGCTGGCTACGGCGATGTCGGGAAGGGCGTAAGCAACTAATCGTTATCTGGGACCGGGCTCATTCTGATGGACATCCTTTTAGTGCGCCGAAGCTTTGAGGTCTTACGGCTCTCGAGTTCTTATCACAGAGATCGACCCAATCAACGCCCTCCAGGCTGCGATGGCCGGTTTCGAAGTCACGACCATGGAAGACGCCGCACCCCGCGCCAACATCTTCGTCACCACCACTGGAAACAGGGACATCATCACTGGCAAGCACTTCGAGGTCATGGTCGAAGACGCCATCGTCTCCAACATCGGTCACTTTGATGTTGAGATCGATGTCTCTTGGCTGAAGCAGAACGCCAAGTCCGTCGTGAACGTCAAGCCTCAGGTCGACAGGTTCACCATGCCATCTGGCAAGCACATCATTCTCCTCGCCGAAGGTCGTCTCGTGAACCTTGGATGCGCCACTGGACACCCATCCTTTGTCATGTCCTGCTCCTTCACCAACCAGGTCATTGCTCAGATCGCCCTCTGGACAACTCCTGAGAAGTTCCCCCTCGGCGTCCACATCTTGCCCAAGGAGTTGGACGAGGAGGTCGCTCGCGCTCACCTTGAGCAGCTCAATGTCAAGTTGACAGTCCTCAGCGATGAGCAGGCCAAGTACCTCGACATTCCCAAGAACGGTCCCTACAAAGCCTTCCACTACCGCTACTAGACGCCTCCTCTCGCCACCCCACCACCTCAGCGCCTACCTTCACCGTGTCTTTGTGCTCGTCATTCAACTGTACTTTACTACCGCAATCACATCTACACCGCAGCATAAAAATCATTCCTCTTTCCTCCTGACGGTTTTCCCTCCCCCTTAGTCTAGTATCTCTCTCAACAGGGATCTCGTAGGGTGGAGAAGATTTGTGTCTCTTGGTGTCCTTCTAGAAGATTAGGTACATATCTTCCTACTGTGTAATTCTACCAGGTTACGATATTAGAAGAAGCAAAGGGTCTAAATGAGATGATACAGGGGGTGCTTGTGTCTAAGGCCTCTAAAAGCCGTGTGCAGTGAATGTGAAGAATCGGGGATATAAAAGCGAAAGCGGACGTGTGGGGGGTGGATTAGGGGAACCGTTTGCAAAGTCCGTCGTAAATCAAGAATATCAGCGCACTGCTGGGCACCGATCTGGCGATGGTGATTCCACAACCGGCGTACAGACCCCTCAACCCTTGCTTAACGTACAACTGGTTGAACGTCCCAAAGAACGTCGGTCGAGGGGCTCCCTTGGCCCTAGGACGAAGCTCCTCCGTCTGGATCGTGCTCTTGACTGTATCCGCCGGGAACAACACGACGTTGTACAAGATTCCCGCGCTCGCTCCTGACGAGGCCGACTCCCAAAGCAAAAGGTCATTTTTGGTCAATTCCCTCCCGTCAGCGACAAGCTCCGGGTGCGCTTTTGAGCGGTAGGAAAGGAGAAGACCGGCTGTGAACTCTCTCGAACCGAACCACGCTGCCGAGCCTCCCGTCTCTCGTATGAGTGTGCCAGTTTGTCCCAGCCATAAGCCACGGAAGCCCGTCGTCCTTATCACGGTTTTGATGACTTCAATCAGCCCTGGGAGCCTCGCTACTCGTGAGGTATTCAGCGAGGCGGTGCCGGTAAACTGCACAGCGGGTATAGGGGAGACAGAGGGAGGAGGGGTGACGAGCATTTGGACTTGCATCTTGCATTTCACCAGCTCAATGGGGGTTCTAGCGGAAATCCAACGTTTGTGAGCTCCAGGCACTCCTTCCGAGAATTCTCCGAGGGCGGAATGAACTGACAGGACAAAACTTGTGAGCGCACCGGCGCCTGCGGCGGCAAGGATCATCTGCGGAAGGCTCAAATCTTGGTCTTGTGGTATTGGGTTCGTCCACCGAATCAGACTCTGAAGCTTGTTATACGATAGGAAGAGGCACGAATTTTCGGCCATTGCCCCCACTATTGGTGCCGGTAAACCCTACAGCCGAAAAATGAACGCACGCGTCCCGTCAGAATGGGGAGAATTGCCATGGTGTAGGAACACATGCGCGGAGTAAAAAACGCATGTGGGAGAACCCCGTACCCGGTATAGTCCCCTGAAACCTTCGTTCTTCCATGTTTTGGTCAGGCAGTCAATTGGCCCGCTGAACCTCGTCATCTGATCGAGCACTTGCGTTTGGAGACGGACTTTGCACAGGTCGAACGGATGCTCGAACACTTTCGATACAATGCCTGCAATCTAGAAGAACGGGGGTTTCCGCGAACCGGGTTAGTTATGCGACTGTGTCGTTTCCGAAGCTGGAACAGGGAGAGGCTCACGCTTCCGAAGGAGATGTCCTTTACGGCGCGGAAGGCGGCGGACCGCGCATGCGGCTGGCCGGAAGGGTCGGAATCCACCCCCATCTTTCTTTCTGGCTATTGCTGGTGAAGGGGAGGACCAGAAGTTGATGGTGGGTGAAGCAAGGGTCACCGGACCTATGTAAAAGAAATGGCGGAGTGACGGAGGACGGAAGGGGTTGAATTGAAATCGCCCGGCTGAGGACCTCCATCTCCCGGCTGTTTGGCTTGCCCCCGGCTCTCGTTTATCAGATAACTTTTTTTGCGACCTGGTCAGATGGGCGGATATCGTCTCGGACCGGAATACGGTGAGAGCGAGAGGGAGACAGACAAGGGCGGTGGCCTTTACGTTTAGACCTGGCCACAGGTGACCGTTTTCCGTCTCCGCCACAGCTACCCGCGACTGCATCATGCACCACCATCTGCAATCCACTTCTCTTTCATCTCGTCCACGTACCGATGCGCACAGTCCCCCCAAGGAAGGAGTGATGGATTACTGAGACCGTATCCACTCACGTCCTTCATCTTAGCCAACACACGTGGCCCGAATACGAACATGAGGCTGAGTGCGCTCATCAAATCCCAAAATGCCAGAAACGGGGTGTGGTTGAACCGTGTTCGCCGTTTCGCCCGTTTTCCTGCACGCCCAGTGGTGTGGGTTCCCCTGCCGTCTCCCTCCCCGTTCGTGCGCATATCGCTCTAGATTGTATCTGTTACCCGCCATTACGACCACACGGACACTACCATTCACGATGCTACGCTTGCTCTCACTTTTTTGTCTGCTCTCCCTCTCTTCCGTCGCGCTGGGCTACGACCTCATCAGGAACTACACCGGTGCCAATTTCTTCGATGACACGCAGGGGAACCCTCTCTGGAACTTCTACGGTTCCTGGGACAACCTCACTCTGTGCGTTCGTTTGAAATTTTGATCGGTTTGAGCCCGGAACACTAAATCCGACCCCTTCGGCCAATTTCTCGCGTTTGGCCAACAACGTACGGACAGGGGTGACGTTTGGTGGGTGAACAGATCAGAAGCCTTCTCGCAACGACTGGCCTACGTAAACGAAAAGAACCAAGTCGTGATGAAGGTCGACAACACCGCACACGTCCATTTGAATGAAAAACGGAATTCGATCCGCATAGAAAGCCGTCACTGGTACGACGTTGGAAGCCTTTGGGTTGTCGATATCGCCCATGTGCCGTATGGGTGTTCGGTATGTCTTCATTTACGACCCGTGTCGCCGTTCCTGTTGGTAACAAATTGGGGATCTTTTTAGGTTTGGCCTGCATTTTGGACGTATGGTAAGCCGTTGCGAGGGTCGCGTGGTGTGCGAAACACCACCTCCTTACTCACCCGTCTGCAACGTTACTCAAACAGGGGAGAAATGGCCGGATTACGGAGAGATAGACATACTGGGTAAATCCTCGGTCCTAAACCCCTTCTCCGGCGATTGGTGATTGACTTTTCACCTCTTCAGAGGCGATCAACCTGCAGACATCGAATCAGATGGCCCTGCACACGCTGCCGGGGTGTTATCACTCCGCTCCCCAGAACCAGAAGGGTGTTGATGCCGGACTCGACTGTTCCACTCCCTCGGGGTGCGTCGTTCGCGAGAGCACTCCGAACAGCTTCGGGACCGGGTTTAACAGCGTGGGAGGTGGTGTCTGGGCGACCCAGTTTGACGTGACGGGCATCTAGTGAGTCTTCCAACCGCGGAAAGCGGCTCCACACAACGTACTGACACGCTTATCCGACCGTCAGCATTTGGTTTTGGGCGGTAAGCAGTACTTAATCTCTTTCGTTCGCGCCAGAAAACTGACTCCACGGCTTCTGATTTCTTCAGAGGGGCAGCATCCCGGCCTCTATCACGCAAGGGGGATCATCCTCAACCGTTGATGTGAGCACTTGGGGTCCGCCATCGGCAAGTTACCCCACGACGACTTGTGATATCACGGAGTTCTTCGGTCCACAACGGTGAGTTTTGAGTCCACTTTCTCCGTCCCACGAGGCTGATGTGAGCCGCATGTTCTCGTAGGCTCGTGTTCGATATCACCCTTTGCGGAAACTGGTCCGGTTTCGGCTTTTCGACATGGGTTTCGTGCATACTGACCTCGGTGAAACAGGGCTGGGGAGGACCAAAATTACCTCCCCGCTTGTGGCGGAGCGGGGCCAACCGGTAAATGCGTGCGTAGTTTCCCCCTGTTTTCCCCTGTATACGTGGTCAACTTCTCTGCTTCTTCATCGATCATGGATCATCCGCTGATTACTTGAACCTTGCGGTACCTTTTTCTTGATCATCCGCTTGTTGGGGCTCGACAGTACACAGACAATGTCGTTGGAGCAGGAAGCCCAAAGTACGACCAAGCGTACTTCGAGGTCAACTACCTGCGGGCATACACGACGGGTTCACCTACCCCAACGCCTACTGCAGCTGGAGGACTTCGCGGCGTTGGGTCGACGGCGCTCCCTTCTCAACAGAACGCGGGAGTGTCCCCCTATTTCCAATCACCTTGGTTGCGGTTGCTCGGGGTTATCACCAGTTTATCGCCGTTCTGCGGTTTGTGGTAGCAGCCTCGGGCTTCGGTTGCTTATACATTAGATGCGCTGTTCATTGCTCATGAAGATTGCCGCATATTTCTGGCTGGTTCACTTGTATATTTGTTTATAAACCCGTTCTTCCTGCTGACCGCTCTCGATCATTACACCCACCCACCCGTCACGGGACGGGAGGGTGGCACGGCGATTGCTTCCGAATGCGATTGCCTCCGAAGATCAGTGTGGATTCCCGCCGCGTGAAACTTTTTCGCCTCGCTCGAGGAGTCTCCGCGCGGATTCTCCCCGTGAAGTTGAAATTCCGAGGTAACTGACTGCCAGCCACGAGGGTGGACGCAACCGGGAGCAATTCTAAGCTTCGAAATCCAATGCCCAGTACTATCCACGGAGGTAAAGACCCCCAGGACGGTGACCAGGTTGAGGCGCCGGATATACAACAAGGACGTGCACTGCTTGGCGCGAGGGATGCGCGCGTTCGACGGCGCCGTTTCTTCCCGACGGCGGAGTGAAAGCGTTTACCGACATCAAATTCGGCAGTAAGCGAGAGAAGGGTAGACTTTGATAACTTGTTCGTTGCCCATGTTTATTGGGGATTGATTCGAGTGCCTCCGCTTGTTTGGTTGTCCAGCATCGAGGGAAGAGGGCGAGGGACAGAGAACGCCGCTTGGGCCGATTCGCATCACCACCTCCGAATGCTTATTTGGACTCAACCCCCCATTGCCGTTCCCAGCTAGCCTCTCTCCCTCCCTTCCACCTCCTTCTCTTCTTCCTTCCCTTCAACCACCTTCCTTCATTCCGGTCGGTCGTCGAGGATGTTTGCCGCCCCGAGGTCTTCCACCGACGACCCTCTCGCTTACGTCTTCGCTCCTCCACCCGACGAATCCCAACATGACAAGGAGAACAGGGTCAGGGCAGAGCAAGAGGCGAAGAAGAGGTCTGACGCGATAGACGAGGAAATCAACAAACAACGAAACGCTCGCAAAAACAAGCCAGTCAAGATTCTGCTGCTGGGTGAGTCCACCCAGTTCGCCTTCCCGTGTTCACTCCCGGCCCGCTGACGATTACCGCACCCCAGGCCAAAGCGAATCAGGTATGTTCTATGTCCGCAATATCCCTCCACGGTAGACTCAACCCCACTATAGGGAAGTCAACAACGTTGAAGAGTGAGTCCTCACCTGTTCACCTCCCCAATCCCACCTCATCGCCGTGATTCTCTATTGCCAGACTTCCAGTTGATGAGCAGCCCAAAGGTTCCGAATTTCTTCCCCACGTCCGCCCCTTGAAGCTCAACCTCCCACCAGGCTTTCCGTGCTGAACTCCCGTCGTGGAGAGCTGTGATTCAGCTGAACGTCGTCCGCTCCGTGCGGTTGATTGTGGATACCATCACTCTCGCCCATCAAATCGGCGAAGAAGAATACCCCCCTCTTGGCCCCGAACAACTGAAGCTCAAAATGAAATTATCACCTCTACTTCGTATGGAGGACATTCTAATTCAGAAGCTCGCTCCCAACTCTCAACATCACATCAAGGGTGAATCACCGGACCCTGTCTTCAGCGACGCCTCCAACGCCCCAGACGCCCCGGCGGTCCCCATCAGGACGGAACTGACCGTCAACTCCCGTTCGACCTGGAAAAGTGCGTTCAAGAAATGGACCAAAGGAGGAGTCGAGGATATCGACTTTGACGACCCCACGGATCCTGGACGCGTCCTGTTCGCGTGCAAGGATGATATTATGGCCCTGTGGTTTGATCCTGTCGTCCGACAGATCTTGAACCTCGCCAAGGTTAGGCCGCAGGATCAGGGTGGCTTGTGAGTCCGGTTTCTTGCTATCCCCTCTCCATTTTGATCGGTTTCACTAAATCAAACGCATGACAGCTACCTGGATGATCTGTCAAGGATAGCGGCGGAGAGGTACATCCCAACAAATGGTGCGTTATGCCGAAAATAACCAAGCGAGAGTTTTGGCGCCGTGCTAACTCGCCGGCGACCAGACGATATCCTCCGAGCAAGGTTGAAGACCGTCGGAGTGACAGAGTTTCGGTTTGACATCAACAAGTCTGAGATTCTGGGCAAGTTTGGTCCGGGTGCTTCACTCAGCTCTGGTTGGCATGTCTACGATGTAGGCGGGCATCGCTCGATGGTGAGAGCTGTCACTTTTCGCTCATCTGAACTCTTATTTACCGTCTTTCTCCTCGGTTAGCGAGGTGCGGCGTCCATCGGCTTTGGAGCCGTCCTCGATCTCTGATTATTATTTTTTGACAGCTGCCTGGGTTCCCTTCTTCGATGACATGAATGCCATCATTTTCCTCGCCCCAATCTCTTGTTTCGACCAGGTCCTTGCGGAAGATCCGAATGTCAATCGTCTCGTAAGTGTCTCGTACGTCCGCCTTGTATCCTCTGACCGACTTGTATCCTCTGTCCAGGCCGATTCAGTTCAGTTGTGGTCATCAATAGTCTCGAACAAACTGTTGGCGGATACCCCTCTTGTCCTGTTCCTCAACAAGTGCGACTTGTTGAGGACCAAGATCGAGGCTGGCTCGCATTTTGCGAAGCACATTGTCAGCTACGCCGACAGACCAAACACGTTTGAGGGATGCAGCAACTGTGAGTAGCGTCTCTGATCAACGTGTACATAGAACGCGATGTCCGCTTACACCTTTCATCCAGACCTACGAAAGAAGTTTGCGGGAATCCACAAAGAAAAATCGCCGAAACCACGGCCATTCTATTGCCACTTTACCTCAGTGACCGTGAGTTTTCTGCCCCGCCCCGTCCCTGTGCTTTGTTAAAACATCACCCGCGCTCCCACAGGACAGCACCACGGCTGAGATTCTGAAACACGGTGAGCTTTATTCCAAGCCGATCCTATGTTTGAGGGTTTGAACTCTGATCTCGCAACGTTTATCTTCACAGTCCAGGATGAAGTCGTGATGCAAAACCTCAAAGGCGGAGGCCTTCTGTAAACTACACTAATCACCCCCATTTCATTCTTTGATCGTTATTCCCACCCGAGGTTCTACGTGTAAACTATTCTTGTTTCCGGGGAGTTTCTACCATATTTCACCCAGACATTTCGGTTTCTTTTTTTGCAGTGAGCGCACCCCATCCCAATCCATACATCCGGCGTAGTGTGGTCGTAGATCTATTTTACTTTCTTCTGGTTGCGAGGGTTAACGCGGACACTTTAATTTGCCAAAGAGCGCTGATCGAACTGCGACCCATGTGCTGATGCCGGAGCTGCGGCGATTTCCGTCGCCGCCGCAGCAACCCCGAGGCTCAAGACGGCTCCTCAACACCCTCTACACCCATACACACACAACGATGTCGGTCAGGGCTTCGGACGTTATCCTCATCCTCGTCACCATAATCTTCCCGCCTGCCGGGGCTTTCTTCGTGGCCGGCTGTGGATGTGATTTGTTGATCAACATCCTGCTCACCATGTAAGTACTAGTCAGCCCACTCCTCACCCTGGCGGCACGCCGTGCACCCTCACCCCTGTTGTTCCACCAAACTCACAATCGAATTATGCCGAATCTAGTTTGGGATACATCCCTGGACACCTGGTGTGTGATACCTCCGAGGCTGGCCGCGTGAGGCCGGTTGGGATGAGTACGGTGGTCTGACCACGTTGATTTCTTTCTGTAGCATGCTTTCTGGCTCATCTACAAGAAGATGAGGGCGGAGGAGTTGTATGGAGATGGTGGATACCGCTGTGAGTACTTTTTTGGGGGGCACCGGACGGATTCGTTGACTCCTTGAATTTTTAGACATTGGAAGTGGGAACTACGAGGCCGCCGATGGGCACACTCTCCCGCCTCCTGTTACCAACTATGGCGCTACTGGCCGTTGAAGGCGGTGGTCCCTACCCTACGATGGACTTTCTACATCATATGAACGCTTGTAAATGTACATACACTCCAGACCCGCCCGTAGTCACATGCTCTTGGAAATCGATACGGGATCTGTGGCGTTTCTTTACCCAACTTGATCCCGAACTTGCACCCTGAACCTGGGGGAATAACACCACGACTAGACATTGGCTCTCGAGGCGTGTGGCTTGCCGCCCACTTGCTCGGGACTATTCCCGAAGTCGCAGGCTCGATATCTCCGGAACCTACACGAGGAAGGTATCCTCGTGGCTGCGCGGGGCGCATGGCTGCCCGTGTTACTCTGGTACACATGACAATCTTCGATACATTCCCTTGCCCCGTCTGTTGTTGTGATTCCCTGCTCATGTACCTTGCCGCGCGAGACCCTGTGGAATCCCGTCCGAGCGTTGCTGGTAGGTTGGTCGTTAATTAGTAAGTATCCGCGCCTCAGAACTGATAAATGCGTTGCGCGTACCGCCTTAGGGTGACCCTGGCTTGACGGTGTGTCCGGATGCGCTCCGCAAAATATCTTTAGGCGCGACTTCCCTGTCTTTGCTGTCTTGGAAGAACGCGTTGCCATCCATGGTGAGTACCCGCTATTGATGCCCACCGCAAATCTAAATGAGAGGAAACAATTTAACAAAACGCATCGCCCCCACGGTGAGTTAATGCGGGGGAATCCATCTCCGACGGATCGCCGCTCAGAAACATCGGACACGGCCCGGGTCGTCGTTCCGGTGCGGGGCAATCACGGCTTGGGATCTGTAAAACGTAGGGCATCCGGGCTTGAGGCTTGATGGAAAGGAACCTGGCAGATTTTGCTCCCAAGTCACACCATTTCCCATTCATGGTGGTAGAACGCCGGGGCCCCCGTAGGGTTGTGCACGCGTTTGTGAACACCTCCGGAGGCGCAGTGGCGACGCCCGTTCAGCCGGTGGGGCATGGCTTACTATGGGCGTGGTTGTATCGGTAGCGCCACATCATGGATCATGGGTCAAATGGTCAGACAACACTCCTAGAGTGGGAGCACGTTCGGCAACACGGGGATTGAGAACGGGATTGACATCTGTATCACCCTCCTCCCTTATTGCATCCAACTGGGAGGACCGGATCTGGACGACAACGAATCACGACCTGCGAATGATCCAAGGTCAGGTCACTGGAATAAAAGGTCCGATTTCTCTGGAGGGGGGGTGTACAGGCCGCGGGGCGGGAAAGAAGGGCAGAGTATTGTCGGGCCACCTTGCTCGCGTACCACGGGGAAGGGCGTTCCGACCGCCCGTGCCCGCCGTGGTTCCATCGCACGCGCTCCGAAGAGACACATTGTTATCCTATCAATGAGATATGAAATACCGGGATTTGGAAGAGAGCGACTGGTTCTTACCTTGCGCACCGAGATCACGTACATCTCGGTCAGGTCAACTCCCCGACTCGATCGCTTCCAGTGCTTCTACTTCTTTCTCATAGTCGACGCCTAATAACGACTTCGCCAAAGTTGCGGTATCTCGCGTCTCATTCTCTCACAACAAGCTGTTGCGTGCACGGATCTGAAATATGTCGCTGTTTTTTTCTGAAGCTTGGTAACGGGAGTTGGCATCGGAACCCCAGACTGTTGGACACGGCGGATGGATCGACTTCCCCCACCCAACACAATTTGAACTCCCCGATCATGGCGACATATTGGAGAGCAAAGCACCAGTTCTACGCATCTTTCAATATGGCGGAGCCGGGAATACGGAGAAGCCGATGGTCTTCGAGAACGCCCAAGGGAAACTCGAGAACCGGACGCCCACGCGGCTGAACCCCAGCATTCTAAGATCCGCCCGAGATCTGTGGACCTGTGGGGCTAGACGCGGGGCAAACCCACTGGCGCGGTCCAGATGGTGTTTTGTTTTAACCTTGCGACCTACCTAATCTGGCGCTCCGACCAGTCGCCAGGGAACGGACCCGTCATAATTGCAGAAGATTGATTTCACCCGGGCGGCAGAGGTGACAATGGGAGATACACGACAGGCCTGTGAAGAGAAACATCAAAGTCGTGTGCCGCCATCATGCTGCAAGGGGCAAGGGGCAGGGTCTGTATCGGTGCTGGATGAATGGCATGGATGTGCCATTGCGGTTTGTTGGACCCGCGAAAACAGGGCTATGTGTCCACGATAAGGACAGGGAGGGCGCAGACTTGTGGCCCTGGATATGACATACGAAAACGGACTGGATGGTTACAATCCGTACCCTCGTTCACGTTCATCCGTCGCCATGGAGGCGGGGACATATGAGAGCTGGTGCGTGGGTCAACCATCGGGCGCCTCGTTGCAGATCCTACACCCGCATCACACCACACTGATCAGTGATCGTCTTCGGTCACAGGCTGAAACCGATGCCGAGCAAGCAAAATCTTTGATGTCCTGCAGAGCCCGTTGGGTCGTTGGAGGCCATGGTCTCTGTGATCCTTACACCGCATCTACGATCGTGGCCCCTCACGACCGCTGATCTAACCACAGCTCTCAAGCGACGAGAGCTCTTAACAAGCCTCGCTTATAAAACCATCCTCCACTTCTCCCCCCAATGCAAGATTTCGTTCCACACAGTGTTAGGTCTCCCGAAGAGCTAGCTCCTCTCTCCGGGCCCAACCTTCTCCCTCCCGATTCCCTCATTAAACTAGAACGACACTCGCCTTCAGATCCCTTGTGTCATTCTCCAGCCTCTCCTTCCAGCCATTCAATCCCTTCATTGACTCATATCCCTTCGTTTCTTCCTGGCCGCACAGCCACTCCCAGCGCTCGTAAGAAGCGTTCCGCCTTCCCCTACACCCAGCCACCACCCCGAGTTAGCTCTGGACGTCGCCAGAATTCTTCCGCCATGTCTGCTCCCCACTATGGAAACTGGCCGTCCAACACTGTGAAGTACGAACAATCCGATTATCCGTCTGGTGATCTCTCGCATGTACAGCGGAGGTCTTCTGATGGTGACGGTGACCAACCTCCATACTACTTCGCATCGGTGAGCATCTTTTCGCGCATCAGTGGCAGTGTGATGGTTGTCGAGTACTGATGCTCGTCCCTTTGCCAGGATAACACTGTGCGCCGGTACCGCTCAGATATCCGCCCGAACTCTTCGGGTTCCGTGACTTCTTCAAGTCTTACTGGTGCTATGGGTGAACCCACCCTGTCGGCACATTCCTCCCCTTCGAGTGATCGGTCGTACCATGAACCATCACAATCCACCCAGGTCCAGTCTACTTCCATGGACTGGCACTCTGACATCCCCCAACCTGGGAATGTCATGGTTTCTGCCGGCATCCCCACCTCATATTACGCTTCTCCTACGACCCCTCACTCTCATTCATCTGCGACCCCCACTTTACATTACTCGGCTTATAATCAGTATAATACCCCCAACCTTTACGACCAGTCAGGATCCTTCATGCCCACGACCACCTACGGCGAATATACCTCCAGGCCCCTCCCTACCACCTCCACTCCTCCAGATATCATCCCTCCCTCCTTGTCTCTCCCTTTGACTGGCCCGCATTCCGCTCCCGTGCGCAGCTCAACGCGCAAGGAAACTGCGGAAGAGGAACTCAGGTTCCTCCGAGACAGGGTCAGGGAGCTCGAGATTGAGAAGGAGGCGGCCAACCGCCGCGTGCGCGAACTTCACGCTGCTATGGCCTCAGGTTACCCGCAGGCGGGACTCCACGCCAGCGGTCTCCCCTCCCCCGCTCCGAATACACCAAACATGGACGCTTTCCACGAGTCTTGGAGCGCTCGTACCAGCGCTCGTATCCGCACTTTCTGCGCTCTCAACCGTGCCGGAAACGCCTTGTGTGCTTGGCACGACTCAAGGCGCGAGCGTCGAGCTTACCCCCCTCGCATGGCGCCCCCTGGACATCTCAACTGTGGCTGCACCTTCGAAGAGGCTTTGTTCGAAGAGAGCCTCGCACGTCACGATGTCGGCAGCTACCATCCCGGCGAGAGCGTTCGTATGGACCCTGCTCTCCGGAACCCGCTGTTGAAGCTTTTGCAGCAGAGATACGGGTACAGAGATGGTGACTTCGAACGTGATCCAGCTACTGGTACCTGGGTACAAGGAGAGGGGCCCACCCCTTGGGAGACCCGAGCCCAGTCAGGCAATTCAAAAAAGAGGCCAGATGACAGGAAATCCTAGACTGATTCGTCACCTAATTTATTTTACGGTGGACTCCCACTTCACCACTGATTGAACCTGCATTGCACATATCCGCATTCCCCTCATTTTACATATCTATCTCACTCCCGCATTCGCCCCACAACTTGCATCTCTAACTTACCCCCCGCGCATAACATTTTCGCATATTCTCAACGCATCCCATCTTGCATTTTCGGCATCCCCACCACATCCGTATATAGCGTACCATCGGATTTAATCCTCACTACATCTTCGTTCGTTCGTTCTCTTCTACCTCTACCCCATCATTAGCTGCATCATGACACGGACACTTGCATTGCATTTTCACTCATTTCATTGGTTTCCCCATCACACCCGCATTTATGTCTTGTATTCTACAATACCATCGCACTGTTGTACCATCGGGAGCTTTGTTGCACAGTACAATACTAAGTAGCTAGACTTCATAGCAATAATGATTGTACATATGAAACACCAATTAGAGGGACACGGCCGAGGATGAAGGCTAGAGGAGATCGTACTTTCCACCCTTCTCGAGTGACTGATTGAAGATGAAGAAGGAAGGGAGAGTCAGGGGCGTGCGACGGACCGAAGGAATCGGGAGTAACTCTTACCCGTTTGTAGGCAGGCCTTGTGTTGTCATCAGATCGAGGTAACTGAGGAGGGGAAATCTGACGTGCGCACCGTTCGTGGATACGATCAACGTATTCCCTGCACCTTGGGCCAAGGCTCTCGGGAAACACTTTGGCCCATAACTCCAGAGGGAATATCATCATAAAATCCGCCGCGGTGGGCCTGTCACCACCCGCAAAAAACCCTCCATCAGTCTTGCTCAGCTGCACCTCGATCTGGCAACGAGAATCCATCAGCTGCGGCGGCGGCCCAGAGCCTGAGGGGTACACACGTGTTCTTTATGGGTTTCCAACCGTGGGGCGAACAGTCTGCGACTGACTGCTTCGAAAACGCCCCAAAGAAATGGTTTGAGAACCAGAGGTGCTTTCCCCGGTACCATCGTACAAACAACTTTGTTTATGAGGATTGGCGTCAGGCTGCCTTCAGCGTAATGTGTCACTAAGTGGCCGGTCCAAAGGTCAGCATTTCAGCCATTTGAGAGTGACAGTGAAGGGGCCTGAGACCGCACAGTATATATCAGTGAGTTGAGCTGATTCTGGGAGCGTTTCCCGTTGTTTGCCGTACTTCCGGAGCAGGTATTCTGTGGCCAGGCTCCGTCAACGTTCAAGCCAGGCGGAAGGCCAACCTACCGACGATGGCACCGCTTTCGGCGATGGTAATGTCCCCATCGACGATGATGGGTGCGAGCCCCAGTGGATGCACATCCCTTAGTTCCTTCGGGGCAAAGTCGTCGGAGCTCCGCTGCCACTTGACAATCTCGTACGGGACCTCGAGTTCCTCCTACAAGCGTGGATAGTTCAGCACGCTTCCCGTACAGGCTGTGAAGGACCAACAAGTAGCCAGAGGATCCTCTGAGACCGTGAGTTGTTGAGGTGGTGAACCGTCAAGACCATGGCGGCGAAAAGCGAGCGACGTTGGCACAAACACACTGTAATAACGTAGACATGCACAGTCGGGATTTTGTGGTGGCGACGGCTATTTGAAATCCCACAAGTCGATCAGGTGGACGGAGGGCCGTCGGGGCGTCATACACCGGCATGGTGAATCCGCCCCTTCCTTCCCTTCAAGCTTCAGCGTTCGAGCTTCAGCGCTTCAGCATTCAGCTCAAATGCGTTTCAGAATCCATGCGCGATGATTCCGCGTGCGTGCTCTGAGCTCGAAATCGTGCCCCTCGAGCCTCGTGGGTTTGACCTTCGAATATGCCAAGGCGGAGGAACCTGCCCGCTGACTATGATCTCATTACATTCCGACCACGGGCGCCTCCGAGCCGACGGAGGTGTTCACCGAATAAATACGAAAATAGATGCCGTGGGGATTGCGCAGTAGCATATACGATGAAAGCTCAAGAATGCATGCAAAGAGAAAAAAGAACCCCGCTATCGGTGGTGCAAAGCAGAGTAGAACACGTAAGGACCTCCTCTTTCGAGTGCCTGCGGGGAGGGGATCGGTCAATTAGAAACACGACGTTGACCAGAGGACTAACCCGTTTGTAGGCGGGCCTAAGAAAATGTGGTCAGTCATGCGATTACCAGGTGCCACCGCGTTGAACTCACCGTCCCTGAAGGAGCTTGAGGAACTGCTGGGTTTTCGGGCCCAGCAACGAGGGGTCGTCCTTGTACCAGAGCTCGAGCGGAAAAGACATCATGAAGTCAGCACCCGTGGGTTCATCACCTCCAGCGAACCAGGGGGATTTTGACTTATTCAGGTGCGCTTCTATCTGCGGCGTATCGTGAATTAGAGGGTGGATTAAAGATAACCCGACACTTACAAAGTCCGCATGTAGCCGCAGCCTTGGGAGGGTCAATCTGGTGATCAAGGCGCAGAAAATGCCCTTCAAAAACGGTTGTAATAGAATTGGGGCTCCCTGGGGTATCATGCTGAAGATGAACTTGAATGAAAGCGTAGGCATCAGGCTGCCTTCTGCATAGTGGATAACTGGAATCGCAACTCATTAGCGGGGCCTCACGAATTGGGCGCGTGTCTTACAATAGGAATCATTGATACGAGCTGCCTCCGACAGCTGTTCACGCCCCTTGCCATGTCGTGTCAACAAGTATTCTGTCGAGACACGTAAGGCAGCTGGCCAGACGATATTTCACCGCCCGGACTTGCCAATAATGGCCCCGCTTTCGGCGAGGGTGAAGTCACCCTCTGTTACGACCGGGGACGTGCCCACAAAGTGAGCACCCCTCAGTTCCTTCGGGGCGCGGTGTTCGGCATCTCTCTGGTATAGAGTCACTTCGTATGGAATTCCAAGCTCTTCCTGAGTTGAGGATGTTCAGGGACTGCGGGTCAGAGAGTGGGACGTGGTGAAGACGGACCAAGAGCCAGAGTATCCGCTGAGAGCGAGAGTTGTCAAGGTGGTGAACGGTCAGAACCATCGTGTGGGGAACGGGGGGGCATGCGAGCCGGGACGCGACCTTATAGTTGCAGATAACCCGGACTGAGACGCCTACGATCACCTGATTACCGTTTTTCCTTCCGACCACTTCAATGGCGGCGGCATCGATGTTGATCGCCTTTTGCCTCCTCTACCTTACGTACTCGCCGTGGCCCGTCGCGGGGGCCATCTGGACCAGGTCTGCGAAGAGAACCCCTGACACAGACGAATTACGCGAATTCGTTGGGTCTGACAGATGTGAGTCTGATCACCCGCAGTCGTCTCGCTCGTTCTCGGTGACCGACGCGTCTCTTTCGCGATACTGCTTGGAAGCGGTACAAGCGGACTTCGAAGACATCTTCCCTAACCACGGTGAGTGGTCACTTCGCAGTCCGGGGCCCTGGCAATCCGCGGAGTGTAAGCGTGATGAGATCAGCAGCGCTAGCACAAGCCGTGCATAGGCCCGACTGCTTTCGCGAAGCAACAGGTCGCATGCAACAGCGTTGCGCGGATCTTGATAGGCTCGAAGAAGACAAAATATCATGTGAGATGTACTATGGTTACGCGCATACACCCGGACTGATCGAGACGCCTAGTTGCGGTTTCCATGACCCTGTGCGAACTGGAGATCGCCCACCTCTCTCCTCCGATGGAGTGTCGCTCGGCCAAACAAAAAACAGCTGCTACTCCAGCAGATAGACGTCACTGTGTCGAGTGGGTCCTGCACCTTTCGACGCATCTACACCCCATCATGACCCCGGGTTTTAGGGCGCTGGCCCGAAGTGCCCAGTCTTGGTCAAGCTACTCTGGGTACTTTAGAGAGTCAAGTGAGCTCAGATTTATTCGCTCATTCGGCTGTATTACTCACGGTAACTCTAGCTCGCATGTGTTATGCCTACCAGCAGCTGAACGATATCGGTATCCATGGCGTCCCTTCCACATGAGGGTGCCTGAAACGTACGCGTGTCCACAGATATCGCAAAGAACGTCTACCGGAATATCACGGAGGAGGGGCTGCGTCTGGTCCAGTTCTTACTCGGGCGGGAGCAAAGCTTTCAAAAGCATGGTCAGCAATTGTCAGGATCCATCGAGGTGAGATAAAACCACGTATTTTTCCGATACCGCTAATCACCCGTGCACTCCTTCAGTCGATGCACGAAATCCTCAGCGATCTGCGTACACTCTCCGGAGATTTTGATCTGGTCGTCGGCAATATGTCCAACGTGTCCCGGGATATCATGGAACATGTATGATGTCCAACACTTTAGCCGAATCCCCACTCATGTATCTCAGGTGACCGCAAGTCTCGACGCAACCCTGGCCCGGCTGTCTAGACGGCAATCCGAACTGCACACGCACACGCTACAAGAGGTCTCCATAATCGTATCAAGCTCGTCGCATTCGGTGACTGAACAATTCCCAGGTGGACGCTGGCGTTTCCCGTCTCTTGACCACAGTACGAAACCCGGCCGTTATCACAAATTGTACTAACATCATCCAAAAGCATGCGAATTCTTTGGAAACTGTAATCACGGCCTTGGGGACCGAGTTATCATACCACTCAGAGACTCTCCTCCACCAGGTCCACTTACACGACCAGGAGCTTAGCCGTGTCATGGTGAATCGCCACTTTCGTCGTCGTGATCCCGCTCAGCTTATCCTCCCGTAGAATCAGGTTAACGGCCGGTGGGGCGAACTGATAGGGGGCATATCAACTTTACACCTCGTACGTCGATCTCCATTGCTCGTCTTTCATCGTTAACTTTCCCGTCAGTCAATATCCCAGGCATCCCAAGCGGCTGATCAGGTGGGCGAACAGCTCCAAGCCCATTCGGAAGAAACTGCTGCCTCCTACAAAATCCAGCTGGCCGCCTCAAAGAACGCTGAACAGCTCGCTTTAGTACTCGAGAACTTGACATCCACGACACAGGCAGAACTCCAGCAAATCAACAACACCACTCATAGTATCAGGGAGAACCTGTGGGCAACGCAAGGACAAGGCGGGCGCATCGGGTATTCCATCCTCCTCAATGCGTTTAGGATCATCGGCAGAGGTATATCCCACCACCGCTCACGTCCTCCACGATACCTGATTCGCTGGTCTGAAGGGAATCTACCTGGTTATCATCAAGTCTCAGAAAACCCCATTTTCCGCATCGCTGTAATATTCGGACATCTGGTTTGGAGTACCACTTGGTTTTTGCTTTCTGCGATGATGGTGATGATCTCATCCGAACTTATCTGCGTACTAACATGCCTGCCAGAGCGCGTCGTTACTCCCGTTGAGGTACTTATTTTTCAAGTCAAGGAAACCTTCCGCAAGTACAGGATCAACGCTTCCCTGCGACATCGAAGCTGTTACCTGCCACGAGACTCAGGGAGGTTCTCCTCATTCCCTGTCACATGACGAACAATCACACCCTCACTTCTACTATGGCAAACCTCGGCGCCGTCTCCGAATGTCTCTGATTCCTGAACGCCTTGTTCATATGCCTGCTGATACTGTCTGAACTGCTCTCCTGGCTTTTTTTTCTCCCCTGATGGTCGGATCTCGACCAACTCAAGCCTCGGGACTTCCCTTCCTACTTTGATCCTGTATTCTGGAGTAATCGAATTCGTGTATTCAAACGCCTCAGCAACGTCTGATCTGACCGGCGGTTATCTTCAACCGTGATGTGGTACAGTGTGGTACCCGGTTGTGATAGTCCGTCCCCTGGCTTCCTCGCGTGAAGTTCGGACCGTACACAGCCTGCGTTGGCTTTGACCGCTGTCGTGAGTTACATATGGCTTCGTGCCGGCGAAGATCTCTTACTATCAAGGCACGACCCCCCAAATGGGTCGCCTTCCCAATCTTCTCCAGTGACGTCCCATAGATAAATTTCGCCGAAACTACGCCCTCTCTCCTGAACACCGGAGATCCTGTTGTTGTTTTCCCTGAAGATCGCGCTAGGGTGTATCTCCCTCTGGGGTTTCCTCGATTCGCAGGCGAGGATCCCAAGAACACGACTGGTTTTTGATGTTTTTGACACCATGGTATGATACATCCCCGAGGAACGTGCTACTTAGCTCTTTCGGGGTTCCATTTCCAGACGCGGCCTCGTGCCCCCTTCACTCCCACGCGTTCAATATCTTGAATGACAGAATGTCAGTCGCTCTAGCCTGTATGAAAAAGGACTGAGTTCGACCGGCGTGGAATCTAGGGTCCGACCACGGGCTGCGTTATCGACACGTAAAACCATCGGCCGAGAGAACCCGGGCACTGCAACCTTACCCCGCACTGACTGTAGCCGATCATGGAATGGAAATGAACGGGCTTGGGAAGTGAGTTATCACTACGGCAGGTATTTGTCAATCGTAAGTAAACTCGAGGACGCTCGTTAAACGCGTTTTGCGCCGTAATCAATGCATGTTTGAAGTCGTTCATATCCGCCGCTGGCTCACAGAGTCAAGGACCCAAACGGTTTGAACCCCCGTTTCTGAATTCCGATGTATTACCTATTTACAGACCAAGGCCGTACGAGAGTATTAGAAGCCGGAAAAGGGATACACCGTGAGGTCACCGGTCATACGAGAGAGTTGTAAGATAATAGAAAAGTTAGGCACTTTAAATGGGCTAGTACATTAAAAAGCGGAGTTAGATCAAACGGAAGGAAGCGGAAGGACAAAGGGAGGCAGATTGTGGGTAATGTCCAAGTAAGTACACGACTGTGGGCAGATGGGAAAGTGTATACAAGGAGGGGATGGGTGGGAGAAACTAAACAAAGGGCTAGCCAGTAGACAATCTGGAGGACATCTAGGGTGATAATATAGAGGGCATGGCAGACGGGGTAAAATGATTAGCGTGCGCGCACATGGAGCTATCATAAATCGGGCACTTGACAGGGAGATGGATACAAAAAGGCGTGATGAATAAGAGGCATAGAGGATCATAGGATCGTGGGCGCGGGCGGGTCTATTGTCGTCGAGCACACTGTCGGATCAGTATGGTGAAGGGAACTCTGGGGAGCGAACATCAGATTCGTTAACTTCGATGTACTTGAGGAACTGCAACAAAGTGTCAGGAAAGTAGCCAGCGATGACGGAGGTGCCACGAACATATTCAAATGGGTATTTTGCTGGTTGTCCATGTCTAGGCAAGGAGCCGGGGTACTCTGTCATTCGTCGGTCCCACGCGATTGTCCTACCATCGTAACTGGAGAAGTGGTACTGATGGAGGTGGGATAACTCAGGAGGGTTTTGGTGTTCGGGTGGGGCGCGGATGATGTATCTACCGTCGGAAGTCGCACAATCTCCACGTCTGTTCCAGAATCCCTGGCGGACTTTCACCCTCCTTGGAGCGGAGGATGTTCGATATCTCTGCGACGCATCCGCGGGAAGTGGCGGGACCGGACCGGATGGGACCATCACCCCTGAGGAGGTCGGGGTATGTGAACGAGATGGTGCTCTTGAGGAGGACCTGGATGGCGTAGAGCTTCGAAGGGGGGAGAGGGTCCTGACCGGAGAAAGCGTTCTCATTGGGGAAGTGGTACGGGTAGGGTTGAGAGAGAACCGTGGCTCCGTATGGCTGCGTCCGACCGTCCTGCTACTTGGCCGGGCCAAGTCCTTAACAGCATCTGAGGCGCGGGAGATGCTGGTCGGGGGGTTCCTGGATTCCCGACCGTCGCGTGGGTCCCGGCGGGTAGATGAATACGTATTTTCAGAGACAGGATCCAGAGACGGGTATGTCTGACTGCGGCCCACACTCCGTGACGACTGCTGCATCGACGAGGAGGATGAGCTCGAGTAATACGCAGGAGGTTGAGGTCGCTCGTCGTAACGTGTTGGTGACATAGTGCGTGACGTGACAGTGTCGGTGCGTGTAAGTGAGCGGTGGGATTTATCATCGGCCTTCGAGAGAGACTTAGACCGCGAGTGGCCCCGTGAATTGGAGCGAGAGGGTCTGTCCTTTGAGGAGGGAGGTGACGAGGAAGATGATGATGAGGAAATGTCGCCATGAGTGATCTTTCCCAGAGCGGGGATGGTGGTCGAACTGGCCCGTGGAGTCGCACCAATCAGCGGGCTCAAAACGGAGGGGACATTTTCTGGCAGCATGCTGGCCAAGGGCGGTATGACGGTGCCATGAAACGGTACTCCCGGCCCATCTGATGCACGGCGCGTAGAGGAGGATTTCGTGGGCGTGGGATTGCTTGGGGTGTTCGTTCGTTCAGAGTAGTACTTGGGGGTACGAACGATAGCGGGGGAGAAGGTAGGCTGCAAGTCCCCCTTTCCGGAGAATGCTTCTGGCTCATCCGAGTCAGAGGCTTTTCGACGTTCCTTTTCCTTCCCTCGGTCTCGCTCACGTCTACCCCGATCATCGGGAGTATGCACTTGGGAGAGAGCCGATGGCCGTCTTTGATCGTCGGAAGGTGGAGTGTACTCCTGAGTGTTTTTCCTCGAAGAGGAGCGACGCGGGGAAGAATCCGACGGTGGCGTATGCTCCTGCGTATTCCTCCTCGAGGAAGAGCGGTAGAGCGACGAGTCTTGTGGCGGAGTGCGCTCCTGTGTGTTTCTTCTCGACGAAGAAGATGGATAAGCTGCAGCAGATGATGAGCTCGAGTGTCCTTGTCTCGGAGGTGACTGGATTTCTGGGCGGTGTTTTTGTTGATCTGACTCACGGATAGGTGGCGATTTTACACCTTTTAGTCGATATTGCTCCACCTCTCGCGAACCGGAGGACGGGTATGCTTTTGGGTCTTGAGACGAGTGATACGGGACCCGTTGGGAAGCGGAGGAAATGTGGTGGTGGTGCGTTGAACCTGGGTCATCACGGGTTGGGGGGCGGTTCTGAGGTGTGGACTCGCCTTCTTCCTCGTCATCACTGGCAGGTAGATCTTCCGGTACCCACCTCCACGGTGTGGTAAACGGTTTCACTTGTGGTCTTGATTCCCGTCTATGAGCCCCAACAGAAACAGCAAATTTTCCGGCGATGATCCGAAGCGATCAGGACCAGAGGTCAATGAGAATAATAATCAATGCGTACGTTATGTGCATGTTCTCCAAACCGAGGGGGTTTTCAGACAACTCCACCGAGAAATAACTCGGATCTGGCTCCTTTGGCATCCTTTTGTATGGATTGTGATCGGCTGGCATCTGCCAACTAGGGTGAGGTACCCAGGCCGGGCCCCACCCAGGGGGACCGCCCGCTTGCTGAGAAGCGGGTCTAGGGACGTTATTGTGTACGACTCCGGGATTATAGTACTGCTGTTGGGGCGGTGGTTGTGGTGGGGCTCCGCTTGCAGACGACCACCCTGTCGCCTTTGGATCAAACCGCCAATAGCCTTTCGACCACTGATGTGCGCTGACGGACGGGGGGAGTTGGGCAGGCGGGGGACCGGGATAACCGGGAGGATGTGGCGGGGGCCAAGGACCTTGATAGCCCTGCGGAGGGTGCGGGGGCATGCTCGCGTTGGCTGAACTTATGTTCGTAGGGTTAATCCTCGGACGCCAGGTCGTTTGAGCTGTCGTAGTGGCGGGCATGTACGCAGTTTGCATTGTCGTTCGGAGTGAAGGTTCGGGAAGGAGCAGGGAGGGGAGGTGGAAGAGAACTGGAAGCCGCAAAAGGTGAGATATAAGGAACTAGGAGACACGGACGGACAGACCGTGGCTCACGGTGAATGGTTATGACAAACGGCGCAAAGAACGTTGAGATCGTGGGTGTATCGTCTACTCCCAACACGGTCTTCAAGGACAAGCCCTGGCCGCGGAAGCAAAAGGAAGCGGGCCCTGGTGGCTGGCAGGCGGGTCGCGGCTAATAAAGGTGCCAACGGCGAGGGTTCCGGTTGTGCGATTGCAGGAGAACAATTGCGTTCAGGAAAGAGAAAAAGAGGGAGGATCTAATGGGAGCGAGCAAGGCGCCAGGGTCCACCGGAAGCGGATGCGGGAGCTAACGCAGAACGGCCAACAAGAGGCAGTCAATGAGAACACACAGCCCACCGAGTCCAGCACCTCGGCCAACGAGTCGCAGTATGGTCCTGTGCCGTCCGGTGGCGATGACTGGGTATGACCCCCTTTATGAAAGACAAAACAAAATTATGAACGGTTACCGGCTACCGCGTTACAGCCAACGAAAAGAGCGTATGAAAAAGTAGTATGTGGAATGTGGGGCGGGTTAGACCTTGGTAAACAAACACGCCGAAATGAATGAAAGTGGAATCCGAACCCCCAGGCTACCAATTCCAATCGTCGTCGTCGTCGTCACTCTTGTTCTGGACCGAAGCCGATGGCGATGTGGTGTCCGGTTTCATCACAACCCCCAATCCACCCGCGTGGCCCTGCAGATCACCATCATCGTCTAGCAATGAGGTTTGCGCAGCCGATCTCTCGGGTATCGGGCTCTCCGTTTGTGTCGGCGATACTGAGGCGACGAACGGGTTTGTGGACACCGACGCCCCGGTTAGAGGCGACTGTGTGGGAGCGGACCATGCGTTTAACAGGGACTGCGACACGTCTGCCAACAACACCGATGCGCGTTTCTGGCTTTTTGTGAAACTGGGGGCGGTAGTTTAGGTGTAAAACAAGGTTTGGACGCGTGTGAATATACGTACGCCTCAGTCCTCTGCAGTTCCTCCCATTTCTTCCCCACCGTCCCCAGCACCCACGAGGGTGTACCTGATGGCAATGTGCCCAGTCCAGGCATCGATGACGTCGGCAACACAGGTGATCTCCCTTCTCGCTGTCGTGCCTGACCCAATTTTGAATGAAGCCTCCCTGTGGTTTCGAATGGAGCATCGCGAGATCTTCGCCTGAGGGTTTTCGAAACCCTGTCCTCATCCAAACTCGTCTTCAGGGTATCGACCCCCGTAGAGTCTTCCAAAATAGGTGTGGATGCAGGAGACTGGGAAAGCTCTTCAAAGATCGGCACTCGATCCTTCCTTCCCAACGCTTCACTATCTTCCGGTAGCTCCAAGGGGAAGTCATCCTCGACGAGAGACGAGTTCGCCGACGAGTGGGAGAGTCGCGTGCTCCCACTGCTGGTGGTGGTGACCGACGATGTGGATTGATGTGTTGGGTGCGTTCGTTCGGGTGCGCGGACGGGGTTTGTCGAATTAGGGGGAGCAGAACCATACTCGCCAAGCCCCGCAGCGATCATTCGGCTGACCTCTTGTACACCCTCCTTAATTCCCTCCAGCACTGGACCGGACGCACTCTGCGGAGGAGTTATGCCATTGGCTGCGTACACCCGGTCGAACCCTCGGTTCACAATCTTTTCCCACTTTCGCTTCAGCTGCGTGAGCTCAGCCTCCTGCGAGGCGAGTTGTGTCCGGAGTTCCATGCATTTGGCTTCCTTCTGAGCGATGAATCTCAGCAGGTCTGCATGTCTTGTGATGGGTTCGTGAGCGGCTATCGATGAATGAATGGGTAAATGGAACACGCACTTCTCAGCAAGTGTCAGTGGGGAGTCTCCCCTTTGGGGAGCGAGGGAAGCCGGTGAATTCATTCCCTCTGATGAGAGGCTTAGGGGGGATGCTGCTGCGATTGGGGAACGAATGGACCATCGAGGATCACTGTCGTGGGGAAGATATGAGATGGACTGTTGCCGTTTAGTTGCCAGCCGTTTTGAGGGTAACGGTGTTGTGAGCAACGGGGAAGCGACGTCAGAACTCGAAGAGGTTCTCGAGAATGAGTCTATGTTTGAGGTGGCAAGGCGCAATTGACGTGGGGGTAATGAATGGCGTTTGGTAGGTGTGGTCATCTTCTCTGACCTTCGGTCGAAAGCACCCCTGCCACGGTGAACACTCGAGAAGAAAAACAAAGAGAATTATGGACTAACCGACTCGACGTTGCTGCTGATATGGTTGGTGGGTAACCACCGAGTTAGGAGTCTGGGGCAACGCAAAATCAAGCCCAACGTTCGGCAAATGAGCGTTCGGCGGCCTCTGCTGCCGAGTAAGGTTGGTCGGGCGCAACTTCAGCTCTGGAGCCAAGCCTGTAGGTGATTCAGCAACGGTGTAATGTTGATTGTAATGAGCGTAGGTGTGAGGAGTGAAAGAAAATGGTGGTAAAATAAGGAATAAATTTGGGCTTGTCGATCCGCACGCGAGCCTCGGTTCTGACCGGAGTCTCGAACAATTCTCAACACGTACCGTCATGTCCTAGTTTGTCCCCTGCCTCCTCCCCAATCCGTGACCGCTTATTCACAGGTCTATCGGAATGCAGCGTTATTCTCGGCCGTGCTATCAAGACTGAGTACCTCGCCCTCGGCACCCTCCTCGGAACCGTTGGCCTTTCGGTGGGCTTGAGCGGAGGCAGCAAGGACGCGAAACCAAAGACCATCGAGCAGGTCAAGGAGAGCGTCAGTCTGAACGCCTCGTCAAAGTGAGGACCCACTTCCGCCTTCGCTTTGGAACTACGTTTTCTCACACTACCACTCGCAGGGAGGAGGAAGCCTTGTACGTCCGCTTGCACTTTTCTCATACCGGAACGGCTCCCAGATCTGACTACAGGGCCAACAGCATCCGACAGTTCATCGCAGACGCAGAGAAGGAGTCGGAGCATTAACATCGCATTGCAGGACACGTAGTAGATGACCGCAGCCCACGGTTCAAAATCCCACTCCAATACCAGAGTAACGCTTGATCCTATCGTCCTGGTCTGAACACGGTGTGGTCAGTATCCTGTGACGCGCATACAATGGACCTGCAACGTACGATTCTGTCTGTTCTGGTGTCCAACTCGGGGCTCGCTGATTCTGGACCCACAAACTCGGTCTCCCCGCTCCGTCACAGGTCAGAGAGCGTTCCCACCTGGCTTCCACCTTGCCTTGGAGCAGGCCGTTAGTCCCGGATAGAGCGTGATTCCAGATCATTGATCCGATTTCGTCCTCGTGTTCGGACGGGAGGTGAAGCAAGAAGAAGGGGATCGATGACGATTGCGTGCGTAAGAGGGCCTCTTTAGTGAACGGTGATTCAGATATGAATAGCGCGACCGTCGGATTTGAGTCGTTGAGGTGCCGGTGTATGACGCCCTCCATCTCCCTAATGTACTTTGGGCCAACCTTCTTCTTTTCCGCCTTGCACTGGGCGAAGACACGCACGCGCTGTCGATGAATGGGGGTATTAAACGCGTCTGGGGCGAACGGAAGCCACCACCAGCCCTGTAAATCGATCCCACCATCTGACTTTCCCCCAACCCGGTCGAGCGACATGGATAGGTTGGTTTGCAACAGACGCATCGCCCGTTTCTCGAACGTCGCTCCTCTGTGGACAGTCGAAAGCATGATGGAGCGGGAGCGGTTCGGACATGCCACGTGATCTGGCGTTGGGGTAACCACTGCGCCTGGCTCCCCCCAACGAACATACCATTCGTTTAAAACCCAACCGCGATGCCCCGTTCCCCTTGCCGGTCTCCCCTCGACCACCATGTCCTCCATCCCTCCTCCCGAGATGACGAATAGGGCTGCCCCTTCCTCCACCCTCTCCACGGGCAAGGACTCGACCACGCCGGTCGACATTGACATCCCCGACAACTACGTCTCGTGGGCGCTGAAAAATCAAAAGGCGTTGCCGCCGTTCCAGTGGAACAACATAGTTAATGAGCTCAACTGGCTGAACGTTGCCATCATCACCATCCCTCCTTTCCTCTCGGCATACGCGATCCTCTGTGTTCCACTCCAAACCAAGACCTTACTCTTCTGTATCTTTTACTACTTCGTCACTGGTCTCGGTGGGCTGTCATTCAATTTCACGTTTTGTATCTTGCTCTCTGACAGCTTCCGCAGGTATCACCGCCGGCTACCATCGTTTATGGGCCCACCGGTCTTACAATGCCTCGAAGCCTCTGCAGTACGTATTGGCTATGGCTGGTGCTGGTGCCGTCGAGGGTTCGATTAAATGGTGGTCCAGGGGCCACCGTGCCCACCACCGTTACACTGACACCGACCTGGACCCGTACAACGCTCACCAAGGCTTCTGGTTTTCCCACGTCGGTTGGATGCTCCTCAAACCACGTCGTAAGCCCGGCGTCGCCGACATCAGCGATTTGAGCAAGAACGAGGTTGTGCGGTGGCAACACCGCTGGTATATTTCCCTGCTTTTGACCTTTGGACTCGGTGTCCCTACCGCCGTCCCTGGTTTGTTTTGGGGCGACTGGAAGGGCGGCTACTTCTTTGCCGGGGTTGCGAGGCTCGTTTTTGTTCATCACGTACGTTCCCCTCTTTCACAGCATCCACCGAGTTGACTGATTCGTGGACAGTCCACGTTCTGTGTCAATTCCCTCGCTCACTGGCTCGGTGAGACACCTTTCGACGACAAACACACACCTCGCGACCACATGATCACCGCCTTCGTCACCGTCGGAGAGGGTTATCACAATTTCCATCACCAGTTCCCGATGGACTACCGAAACGCTATCAAGTGGTACCAATACGACCCTACCAAGTGGTTCATCTGGACGATGGAGAAGCTTGGCTTAGCCTACCAGTTGAAGGTCTGTCTTCCTCACTGAACGTTCTTACAGCGGTTGAGGGTATTTGCTTCCTCAGAGTTTCCCTGATAACGAAGTTCGCAAAGGCCAGCTCACGATGCAGCTGAAACGCCTCCGGGAGACCCAGGAAGGTCTTCGTTGGGCCCCAGATAGCAATGACCTCCCCGTTGTTTCTTGGGATAGCTGTACGTTCCCTTCCGTCGTCCGTTGTGGATATCTCCCTCATCACTCTCCAGTCCGGGAACAATCGGTCAAGAGACCGCTCGTTCTGATCTCTGGATTCATTCACGACGTTTCCAACTTCATGGACGAACACCCAGGAGGCAGGCATCTGATCGCCAAGATGATCGGCAAGGACGCAACAACCGCGTTTTTCGGTGGTGTCTACGATCACTCCAATGCTGCGCACAACCTCCTTTCCATGATGAGGGTTGGTATCCTCAGCGGCGGCCACCCTCACGGCCTCGATGACAAGTCGATACCCCCCGCTCAGAGGCTGAGGATTGCTCAGTACAGCGAGATTGGCTCTGGTTATGGTTCTTCGGCGATGTCTGATGGCGGCGAGGGTTTGATGGGTTGATCCTTTGCATACCGTTCCCGTCTTCTGTTCCGGGTGGATTACATAGAGTACGAACGGGCTGCACGAATTGTAATGGAATCGGTTTCGGCGTCCGTTTGTGGACCCGTCTGTCAATTACTTCAGCGGCCCGAGTCGGATGCGACAGCAGCTTCGCAGGGTGGACAACGTAAGATTGTGGTTTTGTGCCGAACGGTGAGCATTTCCCAGTGACTTTGCCGGGCAGTGTGTTGGGTCTTGAGTGGCTCCTGCCATGGCGGATAGGCGCTTCCCACATGACGCCAATGCTTGGCAGATTTGATGCCAATGATGGTTCTTGAGAACCATGGTCAGGCGTGGCGCCGTTACCGACACACACCGGTCTCACCACGCGCCATGGGGTATTTTTCCATTGAAGAGACCGTGACTTTATGCTGAAGTGCGAATTGTTCTTTCGGGATAAAGGCGAACGGAAATCCTCGAAATCGAAGCATTTTCCAGGCCCTCTTCGAATGTTTTTATTGAGAAAGGAACCACCAGGACTCCGGCCATCGTCTGGGGCTCGAAACAACACAACCCACGACGACTGGCACCCGTTGTGAACTCTGCTGTAGCCATGGAAAGCCATTCATTCGGGCGGAGGAATGGGCAGAGGTTGTTCCCATTGGCTCGCGCATAGTTCTGTTTAACATTCTTCACTCGCTTTGTCCTTTGGATACCGACTCAAAGTTCACCGCAAGCTCAAGATTTCCCCAACTTGTGAAAACCCTGTTGCCCTCAAGAGGGAGAACAGACCAAAAGGAAGCGATTGCAGCAACAGGGGTTTTTTCCCACAATCTCCTGTGTTTCGCCCCTTCTGTCGCCCGTACATCGAGAATATCGGAAACGGCAAACGTGCACGAGATAAAAGGGAACGAGAATCGGAATGCCACCCCTCCTCCATCAACGAACATCATGACCTACAAATTCAACCCCGTGACCGATGTGGCTGACCTCACTGGCAAAGTGGCCATCGTGACTGGTGGAAAGTAGGTCGGACATCCCCCCAACCCCGTCCGCGAGCTTACCATCACCTCAGTTCTGGTCTCGGTCTAGAGACCGTGAAAGCTTTGGCCCGCAATGGCGCCAAAGTTTACCTCACTGCGAGGAATCGGCATAAGGGTTTGGACGCCATTGAGCGTATCGAGGCCACTGGCCTCTCCCCAGGAAACGGTCAAATCGAGTTTATGGAGCTTGACCTGGCGGCACCGAAACTCGCCAAGATGGCCGCCGAGGTGTTTTTGAAGAGGGAGAATAGGTTGGACATCCTGGTGAACAACGCAGCTGCGTGCGTTTTTCTCCTGTATCTCCGACCGTGGGCTGACCGTGGTGCAGCATGATGCTTCCATACAAGATCATGCCTGATGGCGTCCAGGAGGTCGTGACCACGAAGTAGGTTCTCTCCGCTTGACCGGCCCGTGCCGTGCTCAAGATAGTTTCAGCTACCTGAGCCCTTTCGCCTTCACACAAACCCTTCTCCCGTTGTTAGTCGCGACCGCGAAGCAACAGGGCTCGGACGTCCGAATCGTAAACGTGCGTCAACCCGCTGATTCATCCGTCCCCAAACCTGATCTGCGTCTTCAGCTTTCTTCAAGAGGACACAGATTCCTCACCCCTGGAATCCAGTTACACACCGTCGACGATCTCAACCATGAATGTAAAGATTACACATGGCCGGAGATGACCCGCTACGGCCTTTCGAAACTTGCTGTTGTCCTTTGGACAAAGAAACTCCAGAGGCAATTCGATGCCGAGGGAGTTCCCATAACCGCCATGTCCATCCACCCTGGCGAGGTCTATACTGGTAAGCTCCTTTGTCTCTGCCAGTGCGCGTTACCCACATCCTCCTTCCAGAGGGTGCTCAGACGCTGGTCGTACCATGGTTCCTGCGACCCATTTATCGCTTCATTATCGTACCATTGGCGTTCGCTTCGGTCGATAAAGGTGTCTACACGAGCTTGTTCGCAGCCGCTGGAAAGAAGGTCAAAGAAGAGCCCGAGAACTATCGAGGCGCATTCCTTGATCCGGTCGCGCAGTTGTCCAAGCCTTCGGATGACTCGTTGAGGGAGGACCTCGCCGATGACCTTTGGGAGCTGACCAATCGGGTCTTGAAGGATGCTCGGGTGTTCTAGTAGTTTCTATGGTTCCTTGTTCCGTGCTGTACTTCTTTGGTTTACGAAAATCCACGACTTTTACGCAAGCTGCAGTTTGTCAGGCCAAGGGTCCGTGAGGAATGGAGCCAGGGTTTGCCGTAGCCGACGCGTTTGTGGCGTGAGTAATCCCTGAATCTGGATTTCGCTTACATATTCAGTGCGCGCCAATTTATATGAGGCACGCGCCTTCGGGATGATCGCCGCGTTTCTCTTCCCGCCCCCTCCACCTCGACCAACGTTTCTTGACAGAGGTGGTCCCAATGTCGACCCCCGCCGTCACAAACAAATTCTTGCTCAAGTCTGCCCAGAAGCAGCTTGGTTTCAGGCCAACCGCCCAAGTAAGTCTAAATTACGTCGACACCATTTCCCCGCATCAGCGGTGTTTATCCGAACAACTCGTGTTGATGAATTCCTTCCTTCATTCAATCCCCTTGTTCCCCACCTGCACCATTGATGTCAATAGGATTCGGCGGTCCCTGAGGAATATCTTGAAGAGTTGAGGAAGCATTTGGCAGTTTATCCTGATGAAGTTGATGTACGTGGTTTCTCGCCTTTTGTTGGTTTCGGAAACGCACCCAACGATCCTTGTAGTTCGTTCTACAGAGGGAGCCGAAGCTGGGCTGTGAGTTGCTGTCTTCCCCATTCAGTTCTCGCACCAAACGCGCCACTCTTTCTCAGACGGGCATGTGACGTGTCTCCGTCAAGGATGCAACATGGAATCCATTAGGTTAGAGAGCAGTAATGACGCAAGTGCAAGGGACGGAGGTCTTACACGAGGTTTTGGTGCTTTCACGGCGTATCAGGTAGCGTCTTCTCCAAAATACGGGTACCCCTGTTTTCTGACCTTTGATCAAGTGGCACATCCACACCGCTCACTATAATGAGACGAGCGGAGAGGTGCGATATTTTCTTACAGTCACGGGCTGTGCTCACTATCTCACCCCATTTGTTGCCACTTCAGTTTCTGGTAGGTGTTGGACTATATGCGCGTTGGTCCGCTCTAACCTTTCCGTCAGCCACCGACTGTCAAGGCCGAACCTACGCCCCTCACGATAAGGGCCGAACCTCGACCCCCCATGATCAAACCCGAACCGATCGAGGATCGCGTTCCGAACAGGAAGCGGTCCGGTACCCTCAGCGTTTTTCGGGAGATCGCCCCGAAGAAGATCAAGGCCGAACCTGAGAACCTGCTGCTAGCTGGGATCGACGTCAAGCCACCCCAGTCCACGGAGACTATCCGAGATGAACTCCTCAATCTACAGGCAGACTTAAACCATCTCCAACCGCAGCTGGATCGGTCCAGAAGGAGGACCGAGAAGACAACCAGTCAATTACAGAAGGAAATGGAGATAACGAGCCAACTTATCGCCCTTCATCAGAGGAGGAAGGAATTGACGGAGATGCTTCCAGCAGTTTCCGTCCCCGCTCATCCCGTCCCCGGACCCTCGTTCCAGAATATTGCTACAGACGGGTTCTCTCAACCTAGGCTGCCCTTCCCCTCGGTGCACCTATCCGTTCCCCCCTTCACCGTCTCACCTGGTTCGAACCTTCTCGCGAAACTCCTCAAGGATGAGCCCATGGAAACTGAATTGGATGGCGAGGATGCCACACCGCCGCCTGTATCAGATATGGATTCTTTTCCGTTTGAGGATAACGATATCAGAATGCTTGTTGATGGTAACAACTTCGCCCTAGAGTACCCTCACTATGGCATCGCCAAAGCCGACGAGTGAGCGTCTTATCCAACCCTGCAATCCTCACCGCCTCACGCGTTCATCCAGTATCAAACGGTACCTCGAGGTTGCCGGTAACTCTGACTACTTCGATGGTGACGCCAAGGTGGAAGCGTCTCTGAAGGCGTTGGGACTGCCAAATCTGTCGAGTCTCCTACCTGGGATGGAAGTCGCTCTCATGCCCCACCAAGTCATCGGAGTCGACTGGATGCTTAAGCAGGAAAAATGTGAAACGCGTCGCGGCGGTATTCTTGCGGATGAGATGGGACTTGTGAGTCCACCGGTACCTTGTCATTGACGCCCATGCTGACTCGTTACCGGGATCTCTAGGGGAAGACTGTCCAGGCGTAAGCACAGCTCTTCCATTCGTCGCATCATCTCACAACGGAATCCAGCATCGCTCTCATGGTGGCAAGCCGTCCCACGGACGACGAGAGATATCGAGCGCTCATCCTCGCTCCGCTTGCCTTGCTCGATCAGTAAGTACACGAAGTCACCCGGGCTGGAAGTATGATTGATGATCGACCATCCCTCAGGTGGCAACTCGAAATCGAGCTGAAGACCAGCTGTGGACTGAAGTGTTATGTACATCATGGTGCGTGGAACCGCCGGAACGGGAGCGTGGCGTGGGGTTCACGCCCCTCCCATTATCTAGGTCAAACAAGGACAAAGAAAGTCTCAGACCTGAGGGAGTATGACGTGGTCATCACTACTCATGCCGTTCGTCCATTCCCTATCTGTTTGTTTTATAACTGATTCTGAGCCTGGGGTTAGACATTGGTGTCTGAGTGGCATAACGCGGACTTCGAGGAGATCTGGGCAAAGAAAAAGACCAACGCTTACAGACGCAAGAACAACATTTATGGGTTTATCATCGACGACGAGGATGGGGACGCTGCTCTCAAGAAGGCGATCAAGAAGAAGAAGAATAAGACTTGTGAGTGGTTTATTGACCTAATCCAAGGGCGAGCGACTGACTGTTCTGCAGCCGGGGTTTTGTATGAGATCGAGGTTCGAGCGCTGTTGGGTCACCCAGCATCAATTCTGTGCTGAACTCTTGCCTGCAGTGGCACCGCGTTATCGTTGACGAGGCCCATCAAATTCGCAACAGAGCGACAAGTGGGTTCGGGGTTTATCGAAACGTTAGGTTTCTTATCTTATTGTTAGGGGTGTCTAATGCAATGCTCGACCTCGATGCCACTTACCGCTGGTGTTTGACTGGGTGCGTTTTGTGTATATCCAAGTTTTTCGTCCCCGTCTGATCTGTGCTAATCCCAGCACACCGATCATCAACACACTCTCTGACGCCTATGGGCTGATCCGCTTCTTGCGGTTGAGGCCGTGGAACGACTGGAGCCAATTCAACCAGTTGATTGGACGAAATGAGAAGAGAAGTCCGAAGCTCGCGACAGACCGCCTCCAGACCATCTTCAAAACGACACTCTTGAGACGCAACAAAGACACGGTTTTGGATGGGAAGAAACTGATCACCCTGCCTCTTAAGACAGTGGAGCTCGTCAAGTTGGAGTTCTGTCCTGAAGAGCGAGAGATTTACAATGTGGTAAGTATGGCTCCGCGCCACTGGCCGTCCAGAAACCAACACGCTCTTCAGGTCGAATCAAAGTCGCAGCAAATTTTCAATCGGTTCCTCAGGGCAGGAACGGTCCTGAAGAACTACCACTATAGTGGGTCATGCGCCGCCGATGCTTTTGTTAATCAGTCCCTGACTCACTTTACACAGTGCTCGTCTTGCTACTCCGCTTACGCCAAATCTGCAACCATCCAGCTTTGATAAGCGAACGCGAGGATACGGACGCCGCGGGTCGTACCCGGGCTGAGGCAGAAGTCGAGAGGGCCATCAAGTCTTTCGGTGCAGGATTCGTTTCCAAAGTGAGGGCCAAGATCCGGGATCTCGAGACCGAACGGATGGAGGTTGAGTTGACGGTACGTGGACTCGATCCACCCCCGAGTATGGATAACTTAACCAAGGCGTGACAGCAATCCGGGGATGAAAGTCAAGATGGTCAGGTCGAAGAATGTCCGATCTGCTTCGACGTTCTCTCAGATGGCGTCGTCACTGGGTGCTGTCATATATTCTGTCGCGAATGCATCAGTGAGTCTTGTCCCATTGGTGGTTACCCGGCAGCTTCTCAAGATTTCTCCGACAACCAGCGGGTATTCTCAATAGCCCTCCTACAAATAACCCGCAGGACATGAACGAGGATGAACGGCCTTGTGAGTTGCATTCGTTCCGGGAGGCACACAATATGGTAGCATACCTAATGTCTCTCCAGGCCCGAGTTGCCGTCAACCCATCTCTTCATCCAAGCTGTTTACCCTTGAGGCTTTCAACTCCCCGAAACAGTCAGCCTCATCGAGGAAGGGGAAGCGGAAGGCCTCTGCCTCAACGGATAGAATGGATGTTGATGAGTCGGACTCGGGTGATGACTTCATCGTGCCCGATGATGATGAATTCATTGTGTATGAGGATGGAGACCACTACAAGCCTCTCCGGGGGAAGAAGAAGAACGCCAAACGCAACGTTGTCCTGTCTGACGACGACGAGTACGACGACGTGATCATTCCTGCGGTTAAACCCGAACCGAAGCCGAAGGCTTCTGTGGGAGAGATGAATGAGGATGAGATCTCGACAAAGATGCAGGTTAGCATCCATCTGGATCCCTCGCGTTGTTTCCGATGCTCATCCCGTTTCAGAAGATGATGGACGAGTTAATCGCTTCAAAGAAGTCACACCCCGACCAGAAGGTTCTTATGATGCATCTCCAACGTGTCTTTTCCCCCAACTGATGCCCGTTCAATCAGACCGTTGTCATCTCCCAGTGGACAGGTTACCTCGAAATGGTTTCTCGGTATTTGACCAATGGGGGGTTCGCGCACGTGAAGTATCAAGGATCCATGTCCCGCGACGAGCGCGGCCGCGCAGTCCGCGCGTTCATGGCCAAAGATAACGCCAGAGTCATGCTCATGTCACTGAAATGTGGAGGTGTGGGATTAAACCTGACCCGTGCAAACCGTGAGCCAGTTTCTGCGTCACATGCCGTGCATGACGTACTGATAGACTTACCGACAGGCGTAATCTCATTGGACATGGCGTGGTCCCGCGCCGTGGACGACCAGGCGTTCGACCGAGTAAGCAGGCTTACCTTCGTCATATTGCTGTGAACTTATCAACTTCCAGGTCCACCGCCTTGGACAAGATCGGGAAGTCTTCGTCAAGCGACTCGTGATCGCGGGTACGGTAGAAGACCGGATTCTTACGATGCAGGAAAACAAGGTATGTTTGGAGATGCCGGGAGGTGAGATAGAAACTGATACGGCTTATGAAACCCCACAGAAAAACTTGGCCGATGGCAGCCTCGGGGAGGGTAACAGCAAGAAGATGGGCAGATTGAACGTCAAACAACTGGCCGGCTGTACGTCCTTTTCCTTGCCATATACACGAACCGCTTGAACTGATGGGATCTTGGTAGTGTTTGGGTTGGACCACCGTGGAAACGTGCTGTAGATTGTGACCGTGCTTTTCATATAGACCTATCACCATTCATTCCGCTTCGCTTTCGCTTCCGTTAATCCGTCTAGTCGACTATTGTAGATTCGTACGCTATCCTTGGGACCATTTGGTACCATACTCACCCGCTCGTGTCAGTAGCAATTTTTCTTTCTTACTTTACACCCGACCTTTCGTACATACGCCGGTTCGTGCGCGTGTTTTTCCTGTCAGCTTGATGGAAGCACGTGCCCACATACAGTGAATTTGTATTCGGACATCTGTGTGTTGTGAAGTCAGTCATTGGCCCTATCGCCCTCAGGAGTCCCCACGTCCCCACGTCCCCCCCTCTCTACCCCGCGCCATTCCTTCTTCTCCGTTCCTCCGGATCTTCCGTCTCTGGCGATCCCCTTCAATCCCTGGGGTCGTCTGCTATCGCATTTGGTCTCACCAGTCAATCGGACTTTTGAGCAACTTCCCCGGTGCGTCCTCGCCTTTCGCCTCGAATCTCTCGTCCCTATGATCTGATTACCAGCGTCCGTGTTAGATGGTCGCCCAGCCCCAGTCGACGACGGCCAAAACAGCTCCGCTTTCGTACGCGGATCGGGCCAGGCATCACACTAAGAACGAGAGTTTGCCCACCAAGCCCGCAGTGAATGGTGTCTCAGCCAGCACTCTCCCCCTTGCCAGCGCGCCAGGGCTTTCCAAACCCACTACGGCTATAAAAGTATCTTCGCCTAATCCCAAACATTTACCTACTCCACCCGCCCCCGCGATGCGGCAACCATCTACCTCCAACTCATCCACCCAGTCCACCGAAACCAATTCGAAATTGTCGGTCAATGGTCGTTCACCGATGACCAACGGTCACTCCCCAGCCACTTCTGACACTATTACCCCTCCCCATCCGCCCGTGAATGTCTGGAATGTGCGAATGGAGCAGATGGCGACACGGAGGTCGTCTGTCATCCCCCCTGCGAAAGGCCCGCCTCTGTCCGCGGCGTCACAGGACCGTGATCCAAATACAAGTCCCGGATTACGAGAGGGCGCTGTATTACCCTTGCGTCCCACCTCCCCCCTGAATGGTGCCCCAACTCTTGGTTCCGAAAATGACGATCCTTTCGTCGTCAAGCCTCGTAATTTACAACCGCCCAACACCGCCCCTCCCGTGGAAGATAAAGAGAGTTGGCCGGAAGTCGGAAGTTCAATCACACCCCCTTCAAGTAATAACGGGAAGGAACGCGTAGAGAGGGCGACCAAACCACCACAAGATTCGTCGAAGAAAGGTATATCCGCCAAGCGTTCCGTGTTCCATTCCTGATACACACCCTTTATTGTAGCAGAGAAACGTAGATGGGTACCGGTTCCACCTGAGTTACAGGCCACAGCAGACCCCCTTCAGCCTCGGCACCACCGTCCCCATCCAAGACACGACTCTCGGCCGAGAAATAACGATAGCTCGGCCAATGCGTCATCGGGGTCGGGCGAAGTTTCACAACGGTCAAGTCGACCACACTCAGTCCGCACCTCCGCCTCGCATTCGCGTGTCTCAAGTCGCACCGGAAGTGTCCATACAAGCCCTCGTTACAATCCTTCAAATAGAAGCCTTTACGATACCCCCGAAGTTCCTCCCCCCGTCCCTTACCCTGAAGCTCCCCACAATTCACAATATCTGCATCCGAATCCTCCGGTCGACAACCCCATGAACAACCCTTATACGTACTCCTATTCACCCGCCGAGGGCTCCTCTACTGGTGCGCTGAAGGGGTTTAATCAAAGCTCCAACTTTCAATCTCATGAGATCCTAATTTACAGGTTCATCGTCACAACATTATTACTCTGGATCAGTTGGGTATGACAACCACCCACTCCCTCATCCGCCGCCGCACATATCTGGACCACCGCATTTCCACCACGTTCCCCATCACCAACAACCCCAGCTTGCCTCAGGACATGTGTATCCCCATATCCCCCAACCCGCACCCCACCGTCCGCCCGATTCGACGATAAATTTCACTCCCTTGCCGCCCACGCAAGGTTCTGGCGAGAGCCGCATTCCACTGCCGACGATGTTGACGCGACCACCCCCACCAGCACAGTCTGCTGCAGTAGACGGTTATCGTGACGTCGGGGCGGCTTTATCCACCAACCCATCGAACCAACAACTTACTTTCGGGCGCATCCAACCACAGGTGACCGGGGGGAGTACGAATACGTCGGTCCCCAGCCCTGAAATCGTGGTAGACGAAAGGACATGGAACCCTCTCCCCGAACATCGACTTCCTCCCTTCACCATCGGGGTCACTGAGGAAGATCCAGTGGTCATCGCGAAGGGTAGGAAGCCACGGAGGGTTCTCACGAGTGGCTCCGCTTCTGCGAGAGATCCTAGCATCTGTGGTGTCCTGGGCCGAACAAATCCCGAAGTGACATTCCAGTTTGGGGTATTCCCACCTCTGGACGTCACTCCCGGATCTACATCTGGGCAGAGCGGAGCGTCAGACCAGGCCGGATCGGGAGAGTTGGATTCACTGAGATCGAACACTGGGGACGAGTGGCAGGTTAGGGATTTTGGGTATGGGTTTGGACACATGAGCGGTTCAGGAAACGCTGCAGCGGTCATCAGGGAGGAAATAAACGCCAGGGAACAACGGAGGGTCCACGAGCGAAGCCACCGGGAGGATCAAGAGCGGGAAGGCGACGAAGGTCCCCAGGACCGGCTGCGGCGACCGCCATCCAACGGAGGTCACGAGCGCGGGAGTTATGAACGGGGGAGTTACGAGCGCGGGGGTTATCCAGGCAGGAGAGGCCGCGGTTCCAACACCAATGGAGGATATGGGCGAGGGTATGGGCGTAACTTCTCAAGGGGTGGATACGGCCAGCACCCACGCCAACACCAGTACTCTGCCACGCCGCCTGGACAATTTTCTCAACTCCCCCCTCATGCCGCTCATGGATACTCGCCGGACCAGAGTGTGTATTTCTTGCCTCCTCCCCCTCCCCCCCCTCCTCCCCCACCTTCCAGCTTCGGCTCCTACCTCCCTGGCGGGTACGAAGTGTACCAATATCCATCCTTCCCACCTCCCCCCGCGTTGTACCCACCTGTTCCTCAACCGGTTTCGCAACTTCCGTTCCAACTCGATCCCACGAGGTATTATCTACTTGGGCAGCTCGAGTATTACCTGAGCCCGCAAAATATGGCGCAGGACATCTACCTCAGACGACAGGCAAGTACCACCGACTGGCGTATTATCACGTAAATCACCTAACGATTACGGCAAAGATGAACCCTGAGGGATGGATCTCGATCCCGTTGCTTGCCTCCTTCAACCGTATCAGACAGTTGACACCGGAACCTCACATGGTCCGCGAAGTGTTGGCTTTGTCATCGGTTGCCGAGGTTAGCGGAGAATGGGTGAGGATGGGTGGCAGCCAGTGGACGCAATTCGTTCTGCCACCCTCTACTCCGTCAGCGTCAGCGCATCAAGCTACCCCAGACACGGGGACCGTTCAGGAGAGCGTTGGGGGAGACGGGAACGCCGAAGAGGATGACGATGATGATGTTGAGTTCGTCATGAGCCAAGAGCAGGGGAACCCGAGCTGGACATCAGAGCGGCACTCCTCTTGATTGGGTTTCGGCGTTCGGCCTACTTACATTCCCCTTTGCTTCGCCGTCCGGACTTTTCCTTCGGAAATACTGTTGGGCTGGATCACTGCGAGAGATCGCACGATGCATTTTGTTTGTTGTTTTCTTTTACTCCTTTTGAGCTGCTTTGCAGCTTGTTGATATCGCATGTATATCTTCCTTCCTCTCGTTTTTTTTGCACATTTTGCTCGGATTTGCTGTGAATCCAACTTTGTATCGCCTAGTTACGTCGGCGTCAACCCGCCGTTCGGCGGATCACTAATGACCACGGTCACATTTCATCCACAACTTTGGGCGCCTGCACCCACGACAACAACCCACTCTGTGGGGGAAGTACCGCCTGACTTTCCGTCGGACCTCTGCCAACAACGGATACGATGTGGCCCCCTCCGCCCCCGCCTGACGAGACCGAGCTGGAAAGGGCCATGAGGATTCAAGAAGAGAACATCGCGGCGGCTACGAGTCGGGAGATTGACCTCCAAATCGAAGCGGAAAGACTGGAGGCTCAAAAAAAACGAAAGCCGATTCGAATTCTGCTCCTAGGTCAGCCGTTTGTCGCTTTTCGCCCCCCACGGGGCCGCCCTCGTGGGAGTCGCTCTCTGGCTGCGTTACTGATGCAGATGTGGATCTATTGACAGGGTAAGCACCACACATCCGGAATTCACGCCCTTTCCCCATTCGTTGTTCGAAATTAGGCAAGGCGAATCCGGAAAATCTACAATCTTGAAAAACTTTCAGTATTATTTCGCGCCCATCGCCTTCAAGGAGGAATCCCTCGCTTGGCGCGCAGTCATTCATCTCAACCTCGTGTGCATCGTGAACTACATACTAGACCTCTTCCCCACCCAGCCCCGTGACGAGAGCGGAAGATCCTCACGAAATGGATTCAACGACCCCGACAACAGGACGACAGACGAGATCAAACAGTTGAGGATGCGCCTACTTCCTCTGCGAGAGGTAGAGGCCACCTTGTCCAGACGATTGGCGATGGGGAAACCCCCGAGCAGGCAGCCTTCTGCCATGACCCTCAACTCCGATCAATCGTCGTTCAAGTCCACTGAGATTGTCGTCAGGTCGGGTTCCGGATGGAAGGCTCTGTTGAAGCTCCACGGACCGGCCGGGCGGGGTCAAATGGATGGGATGAGGCAGATTATCACGGCTTGCCGCTCGGATATTGTCGCCCTATGGGAAAACGAGGCCGTTCAGTCGGCCATTTTGGCCCATGAGGAATTTCAAGAACACGCGACCACCTTGTGAGAACCCTTCTATCTTCGCCGACGTCTCCCTCCTTCTGATGGGACAATTATGGAATATTAGCTTCTTAAATAACGCGCTTCGCATCTGCCAGATGGACTATGAGCCAACCACAGGTCCGCCTTTTACCCTGTTTGGATTTAGGTTACCGTTCAACCCCCCTCTGTAGAGGACATACTCCGCACCCGTTTAACGACGCTGGGGGTTGAAGAACACCGGCTGATTCTGGAAGGTGGTCAAATTGAGGAACAAAATCAAGAATGGCTCATCTACGACGTTGGTGGGAGTAGAACGCAAAGAGGTGAATACGGGCGTGTTTTCACCCGGCTCTATATATATACCAACCCCGTTCCAATAGCCAGCTGGGTTCCGTACTTCGACAATGGTGAGTGTGACGTCTTCGCCGTGCCGAATAAGGATTCTCTCATAACATTTTAAAGTGACCGTCATCATATTTATCGTGCCCCTGTCCGCATTTAATCAAGTCCTCGACGAAAGTGAATCCTCCCTTGTTCCCAAAATGTCCCGCGTTGCTCATCACAATCACAGATACATCCGTGAACAGACTAGTGAGTCGTGTACGGTCGTCACGTGTGATCTGATACGACCCGTCCCAGTTTGATTCGTTCCAGCTCTGGAGGACGATGTGTAAATCGGGACTCCTCGCCGGAATAACCTTCATCATCATCTTCAACAAGCGAGATCTCCTAGCCAAGAAGGTCGAGGCCGGGATCCAGTTCAAGGATTTCGTCACATCGTACAAGGACAAACCAAACGATACACAAAGTATCTCGAAATGTTGGGCCATCTCGGTATCATCCGGCATTGATACTCGCACTAACTCACTTGCGTCGTTATTTCAGATCTTCGACAGAAATTCGGCGGGATTCATAAGGAGCTATCTCCTACTAGTCGCCCACTCTTCTCGCATGTGACGTGCGCCATTGACAGTAAAGCCACGTCGGTCGTCTTAAATCGCAGTACGCTCATTCTCGCCCCACTTCTGTTTCGTCCGAATTCACGCACCTGCTTCCAGTTCGTGAGATTCTGTTGAGGGTGAATCTTAAAGATACAGATCTCATTTAGCCGTCTATCGGCATCGACCACTACACAAGCCCTATGTCTTATCTATTACCTCATATCTCCCTGTTTCTACGTCCCTCGGTTTCCGGAGGAATGGAGCTTTGCCCACACTTGTAGTCACCAATCGTTCCAACGAGTTATACTTCATGTAAGTAATATCTAATTAGCCTCTAATAGGGGGCGGTACAATGAAAAATGTTGTCGTAAAACAAACAGGGTGGGTGAGCGGATAAAGCGGTTGGCCTTGGGCTCGCGCACCGAGCCGGGCGCAATAACCTCGCTGTCGTGGTTCCTGTTCACTGCAGCTGCATTTCAACTGTGATGACTGCCCCCGTATCACCAGGGGTTCAAGGCGGCGGGGATCCGCCCAGTGGTCCTTCATACTGGCTATGAGTGTTATGGAGATATATTTCGGGATTCAAAGTGTATCTTCCGTGACAAACCTCGATACGCTAAGTAGGCGACAAAAAGGTAATATAGGGAGATGGTCGATTTTGCACCAGAAAAAATCACTTCAGAGACTGCGGTATGGAGAGCCGCTGTTTCTGTACACAAATGGTGCGGGTCCACACAAGAGTTAAAGCACCAAGAACAATGACGGTGGGATGGTATCGAGCAAATACAAGAAACAAAATGCTTCCAGGGATGTAAAATTTTGTGGGATGATGGTGGAACGAAGAGGGTCGGACCCAAATGCCGTTACGATCATCGTAAAATCTACCACCCACGTGATGGCGGATCGTCCGTTGATTGGCTACCGTCACCCAAACGACAATGTCTCGTCTTGTGAGTGACAACCCATCGGGGCGACGGGGTACGATGCGCTGAGGAATGGTTTGGATATTTTCTGCGGTCATCGCAGTCAGTGGCGGCCGACGAACGATTATCCGGACACTATTGCGGAGTTTGAAACCTGTCCGAGACGCGTCGACGCGTCTCATCAATTAACCCATCACCGTGACGCGACTTGGACGGAACAATATGTCTCTCATGTACGGAGGAAAAGAAAAGGATGTCGAAGGTAACCCCGTTCTTTTGTGCCTGGTCGCGACTCACTTACATTCGCCTCAGAACAAATCGACCCTGGATTCTGCGCCTTCTTCCGCGGGCTTCCTCCAAAATCCCCTGAATCTGGGACGGTCCGCCTCTTTGACCGAGCAACCTTCTACTCTGCTTATGGTCCTGACGCTCACTATATTGCTACTCATGTCTTCCAAACCAATTCTGTCCTCAAGAACATGGGAGCCAGGAATAACTCGCTTCCGTCCGTCAGCATGAACCAAATGCAGGCGACGGGGTTCCTCAGGGACGCCCTAACCTCCAAGCAGTTACGGGTTGAGATCTGGGCTCAGGAGTCATTGGGGAAGAAAAATGCCAAGGGTCCGTTCAAGTTGGAGAAAGAGGTACGCCGTCCAAGGCCGCCCCCACTCCCGTCAGCGTCGACGAACTCTTCCGTCACAGGCATCGCCTGGGAACCTCCAGGCAGTGGAAGATCTGCTATTCGTGAATACGGAGTTATCGTCCGCGCCAATTGTAATGGCCATCAAGCTTGCAACCACCACGTCCGTTCCGGGTGCCACAGCTCAGGCCAAGTCAACCGGCGTTGGCATCGCTTTTGCTGATACGAGCACACGCGAACTGGGTGTTGCGGATTTCGTAGATAACGACCTTTTTGCTAACATCGAGGTAATTTCCTTCCATCACTCTGCAGCGGCGAATTGATTCTCCGTAGACGCTTGTGATCCAACTCTCGGTGAAGGAAGCGCTGATCGCCTCTGGTACCAAGTCCGGTAATACCGACAAGGACCTGGAGGTGAACAAACTCAAGCAGGTCCTTGAACGATGCGGTGTCGTAATTACCGAACGAAAGGCTTGTGAGCAAAATGGCGATCCACAAAGTTCTCCGAATGACTGACACGTTCACAGCCGAATTCTCAACAAAGAACATTCAAGATGACCTCGTGAAGTTGTTGGCAACATCGTCGATGCCCTCGACCTCTTCAGCAGACGCCTCCACCTTGATACGTGCGAATAACATTCTTTCCTCCCTCCCGTCGTAGCTAATATCCCTTGTGCTGCAGCCCAATTGTCTCTACCCGTCGCCCCGGCGGCGTTATCATGCCTCGTATCGTACCTCTCTCTCTTCTCCGACCCGTCCAACCACGGTGCATATAGCATCCGCACCCACGATCTATCCCATTATATGCGCCTCGATGCCAGTGCACTTCGGGCATTAAACCTCGTGGACATGGCCACTATGGGGGTAAGCCAGACCGCCTCGTCCATGGTCACTCGCTCACCTTTCCTTTTAGGGCTCATCCACTCGTAATTCAAGTCTACTTGGACTTCTGAACAAGTGCAAGACCGGCCAGGGTACCCGGTTACTCGGGATATGGCTCAAACAGCCGTTGGTCAATATGCACGAAATCCGTCCGTCGTCTGTTCTACTTCCTCGATTCTTAACTCACCCATTGTTGGCAGAGAACCGCCATAGTCTTGTGGAGACATTTGTCAACGATTCGAATGCGAGACGCACCCTACAGGTAGGGGCCGGACCGCCCCACTGGTACTGTTCCACTGACACAAGGTGTAGGACGATTTCCTGAAACTTATGCCCGATCTGCATCGTATTGGAAAGCGGTTCCAGCGGAAGGTCGCCGGGCTTGAGGATGTTGTTCGTGTGTACCAGGCCGTGGTTAAGGTGAGCCCGCCGAACCTTGCCCCGCTGAAGAACCACCAAAGCGCGAACTCTATTTAGCTTCCCAGTATCATCGAGACGTTGGAGCCTCTTGAATCCGAAAACGAAGATTATCAAGCTCTTCTCGAGTCAACATATTTGAAACCCCTTCGAGTAAGTCCAGGTGTTTCTCCGCCCAGCCCCCCCGTGTCGCTCGCTGACCGCTTCACAGGGGTACAATGAGAGCCTAAGCAAATATGCCGAGATGGTTGAGCAAACGATCGATCTCCAACAACTGGAACGACACGTCTACATGATCAAGCCCGACTACGACGAACGTCTTCAGGCACTGTCAAATAAGATTATGGAGGTGTGGTCACTCATAGCAAGAGCTACGGCTGTTCCTGAAACGGTTTTCTGGTTAGATCCGTGATTCCCTCGATGCGGAGCACACCCGCGTGGGCAGAAAACTGGACTTTGAGCTAAACAAGAAACTCCATCTTGAGAACTCGCAACAGTATGGGTATTGTTTCAGGCTAACTAAGAACGTATGACCACACCTCTTCCGTCTCCGTTCCTATTTTCATATCGTGCACCTCACAGGATGCCCGTGCAATCCACGGGAACAAGGCGTATGTCGAATATGGCAATACCAAGGCGGGAGTTTTCTTCACCACGGTTGAACTGAAGGAGGCCGCAAGCGACTACAAGGACACCATGAACGATTATACGAAAGTACAATCGGGGCTTGTGAAGGAAATTGTGAACATTGCTTGTGCGTTGGCACTTTTAGTCACCATTTGTGAGGTTAATGACCTGCCCACATAGCCACTTACACCCCCGTCTTGGAGGCCTGGAACCACAACCTCGCCCATCTCGACGTGATCCTGAGGTACTCATTTAATCTGCCGTCCCCTAGCGTCCCTCTTCACCTAATCCCCCACCCGTTCAATCCAGTCTCGCGCATGTGGCTGTGAATGCACCGGACCCATATGTAAAACCTTCTATGCTCGAGAAGGGGTCGGGGAGCCTGATCCTTCAGGACGCCCGCCATCCTTGTCTTGAGGTGCAGGATGAAGTGAGCTTTATTCCGAATGACGTCGAGATGGTAAAAGGTGGCTAGAACTTGCCTACTGGATTGGACCACACTAACGCCTCTCTAGACAAGAGTGAATTCCAGATCATCAGTGTGTATTGGCAGCCGTGTGCCTCTGAGATTTACTCACCCGTAGTATAGCTGGTCCGAACATGGGTGGGAAGAGTACTTACATTCGCCAGGTACGATTCCGTCTCTCCTGGATCCAACTCAGCATGCTCATCGTACCCCACAGACTGGAGTTATTGCGCTCATGGCACAAATTGGGTCGTGGGTTCCTTGCTTGAAAGCTCAGATACCGATCTTCGACTCCATCCTGTGCCGCGTTGGAGCTGGTGATAGTCAACTCAAGGGAATTTCTACCTTCATGGCGGAGATGATTGAAACCGCGACGATTTTACGCGTGCGTCCCCGTTTTCTTCCAATCTCATACTCACAGCGAATGATCGTTATTCAGTCTGCCACGAAGGACTCACTCATCATCATTGACGAGTTGGGACGAGGTATAGATTGGTTTCCCGTTGCGATTTCCAGCCCCTGACGATTACTCAAAGGTACCTCGACCTACGATGGATTCGGTCTCGCCTGGTCTATCTCCGAGTCAGTGATCTGCATGCTAGGTTAACCCCCAGGGCTAACCCCTGTCAGGCACATCGCTTCCGAGATCCACGCCTTCTGTCTGTTCGCAACACACTTCCATGAACTTACTGCCCTCGATCAGCAAATATCCCATGTAAAGAACTTGCACGTGGTCGCCCATGTATCCAGCGACAGTGCGGATAAGTCACAGGACATCACCTTGTTATACAAGGTCGAACCGGGGGTCTGCGACCAGAGCTTTGGTATCCACGTCGCACAATTAGCGAACTTCCCTGAAAACGTCGTGAAGGTCAGAGAGCACCCTAGCCTGACCGCGTTCATGCTGACAGGAGCCCTGCAGCTGGCAAAAAGGAAAGCCGACGAACTCGAGGAATTCAACAAGGGTATGTCTGTTCGTTATGGGACAAAACCCCCCTTTCACGAGCGATGTGGTGTCTAGATCAAACCGACGCGGTCGTGGAAGATATCCCCAAGGAGGTAGCAGAGGAGGGGATGCAAATTGTGGAAGAGGTGCTCCGAGCGTGGACCTCGCGCACAGCTGCTTCGCAAGATGCGATGGATGTAGATGGAGAGGATGGCGGTTTTGACGCCGAGGCCGAGCTAGCCGCGCTTCGCAGTTGCTTTGAGGAATTCAAACCAAAGACAGAGGGTAACAAATGGGTTCAGGCTATGCTTCAGGCGTTCTGATGTACCCGTCGTCCTCATCTCTCTTGATGCGTACCCCGAAGGTATACAGTAGCCAGACTGTAATTCGAGTGGATACATTAATCGATCTGGGTCCCAGCAAGGCAGTACTACCCTGCCAATGGCCCACCATGAGTCCGACCCAACTGCGGGGGCCATTTAAAGATTGGATTAGGGGAGCGGAGCGGGGTGGGGTGGGTCACCAACGAGATCCTGGGAGAAGCGCCCTCGGGCCAGATAAAAGGTTGGTGATGATAGATGACATCTTAGCATTCCGACCATAACCACCGACCTTCGTAGCAGAGCATGTCCGCTGATAACGAGAACCAAAAGCCAGTCGGATACGGTATTACTTTCCTTCTGTGTCTACCACCCCGTCTCCAGTTCATCTAATCTGCCGCCGGTGCAGTCCGTCTTGGAAACTCTGGCTTGAAAGTCAGCAAGATCATCCTCGGTTTGTCGTCAACATTGCCTCCTTTCCGCATCTAACTAACCATTTCCATGATAGGATGCATGAGTTACGGATCTCCCGAGTGGCAGGACTGGGTGTTGGACGAGAAGCAGGGTCTTGAGCACATCAAGTTCGCGTACGCGATGGACGCCTTGATCCCGCGAGATCATTTCACTGAAATGGTTACGACGCGGACAGATTCGAGAAAGGAATCAATACCTTTGATACTGCTAACGCGTACTCAAACGGCCTATCCGAGGTCATCCTCGGGAAGGCTCTCAAGGAATTCAAGATCCCTCGAGAGGAGGTCGTTATCATGACCAAGGTAATTCAGCCTCGTCCTGGTTTTCGCATCCCGATCGCTCAAGGTTCCGGTTTTACAGGTTTTCTTCGCGGTCGGCGAAACTGCGTCCAAGGGTTTCGTTCACGACCCTGACGCAAAGGGGTATATCAACCGCCACGGCCTTTCTCGCAAGGTGAAGGTTTCGAGGCTGGAACCGATCGCCAAATATATCTCACCCCCGGACCCGTTAGCATATATTTGACTCTGTCAAAGCCAGTCTTGGACGCCTCCAGGTCGACTACGTGGATGTACTCCAGTGCCATAGGTAGTTTGTGTCTTTCTCTCGGTCATACCTCACGGCCTAATTCAATCGCGAAGGTTTGACCCAGACACTCCGATAGAGGAAACGGTAGGCGGTGGTGATGTTTCGAGCATGTGCCAGCGATGCTCACCGCCAATAATCCCCCAGATGCGCGCTTTGAATGACGTAGTCAAGGTTGGATATGCTCGATACGTCGGAATGAGCAGCTGTTACGCTTGGCAATGTGAGTCGCCTCACTACCCCACGAAAGGCCACTCATCCACCTCTCCCAGTCCACGCCATGCAGAGTGAGTAAATGCGACCCCAGGCGGCGGCACATCCCTCTGACGCTCACGACAGACTATGCTATCGCGAACAACCTCACTCCGTTCATCTCCATGCAAAACCACCACAGCTTGCTCTACCGAGAGGAAGAACGTGAGATGCTTCCCCTCCTCAAGGTTCGTTCGGGACAGTTCCTGCAATGAGAGTATGCTCACCCTTGGAATTCAGCACCTTGGCGTCGCTTGCATTCCTTGGAGTCCTCTTGCCAGGGGTCTGCTCACCCGCTCCTGGAACGAAAGTACAAAGCGATCTGAGACTGATCCGTAAATTGCGCCTTCCCCTTCCTCACGGGTGCGGCTGCTGAACGCGTTACCAGCTGGGCCAATATGTACAAGTCTAGTAGTGCCACCGAGGCCATTGTGAACCGGTGAGTGGCCCATATCGGCACACCCCAATGCTATCCACTGAGTGTCACTCCCCAGGGTCAAGGAACTCGCCGAAAAGAAGGGTGTTAAGATGGCCCAGATCGCATTGGCCTGGACCGCGACGAAGGTTACTGCCCCCATTATTGGAACGACGAAGTTGGATAACCTCAAGGAGATGATCGGTGAGAATCGAGCCCCCCTCACGAACGTCGAGCGCTAACCGAATCATTGTAGAGGCCCTCAAGATCGAGTTGACCGAGGAGGACCTCAAGTACTTAGAAGAAGAGTACAAGCCGAACCCCGTCATGGGACACACCTAATTCTCTAACGAGCCCCCGCCACTTTGATGATGTGAATAGATTATCGTTTGTATTTCAGAGATCCTCTGTTTTGGACGCGAATGAATGAATGACCAGCCCATTGGGACTGACAACCGACAACCACCGGGCCACCGGCTGCACGAAACCGCCCTGATTAGCCCTACTGCCGCACGTAAACTCCTCCGAAGTCTGTGAAGGGGTTACGAAGACAAGGTGATGAAACGAGTCTGGGTGCAGCTCAGATTAACAGAAGAGCGATAGCGCTGAGAGCACTGGTAGGTCAGGGTCAGATACGGGAAACGTTGGAGGGGCCTCCGTGCTCACGACGACGAGAATGGCATGAAGATGTCTATGAAGTGGGGTGTCAGCGGCCAGGTGTCAAATAACAGGACTGAGTGATACTTACACTGGAGGAAAAGTAGTGCCTATTGGAAGAACTCGCTCAGTCGTGTAGCTTGTCTGCCATGCCTCCGAACTCACTGAGAGTGCGTCCTGACCCCCATCTGAGTAGGAACTCGCGACTATAAGTTGACTATACCGTGTTAGCGAGGTAAAGGTAAAGCAGTCGCCTTCGAAACTCTCACTTAATCGCAGAAGGGGTGCCGCTCAGGAAGATAGCGACGAATATCTGGACTTTCGACCTGGGGTCTATCAAACCACCGGATATCATGGCTCGGGTTACGAACACTCCAAGAATGGGCAAGAGAATCATCTTCACGGCACAGACCCACAGGAGAGCGAAAACCGGAAGGCCAGATTTAGGGCTCAACTTGATGTCCATCCGAGCGAAATATACACCCAAAAGGATTAAGGTCATGGGGACGGTGATGGCACCTGTTAGTTTAGCTTTATGGCCTGTCAGTGGGCTTCGTGGAGAAGAGCAGAGGGGTGAAAGAACCTGTGTCAATGACGAACGCCAATGGAGGCTTTCCGTCCGGACCATTCCACGAAGGTCCACCTTCAAGGCTGACGAACAACGCCTTGAGCGGACCCACCAAAGCGATGAGCAAGGAGATAGCCACGGTCGCACTTATAGGTGTCACCACCACCGCGACTGCTGTGAGCACCTGTTTTGACCGTGAAACGGGCCCTTGGTGGGCGGCTGGAGGCGGGGTTGCTTGCGGCCGGCGACTGTGGTGTGGCTGAGTGGGAGGGCGTTGGTTGAGTGAACGAACGAATGCGGTGATATTCGTACAACCTCGATTGGGACATCCTCCTCGTCTCGGACTCTGGGTGAATGGTGGCTCGCAAGTTCAATCTGAGCATGGAAATCGATGGACTTCGAACCCAGACTCTCGCCCTCGTCATGTTTTTTTTTTTGCACATGTCTCCAGACAAACTTGCCGATCGGCTTCTCCTTCCAGGGAGCGCGGGTGTTGGCCGCCTCGCCTTGGGGGACACCCGGAGCGTAGTCCCACGAAAGGGAATGAGCGAGCCCACAAACCCAAAAAAATATGTGGTAGATAAGGATGAAGATCGAGATGAACGAGATCCCCACTTCGGTGTACTCCGCCGTCAGAATCTGTGACCAGAGGGAGACAAGGAAGACTCACAGCTCGTGTCTGTTTTGGGGTCGAATGGGCTCGATTGAGTGATTGAAATCACTACGGCGGTAGCTAGGGGAAACCAAAATCAGTGTCATTTCGTTCGTCCAAAACGGGCACCTACGAAGGCTACTCCAGTTGCTTAGCCCGCTAGCCACGACGATCCCCTGCCAGAAATTCCTCGGGACATAACATACCTCCCGAATAACGAGTCCGCACAGAAGGCCAGTGAGGATATACATGGTAGCCAAGAGCGCAAGCGGTCCGATAGCGAATGCGTTCTCGGGCGTGAACGCAGGGATGATACTCGAGAATATCAACGCGGGAAGGGCGAGATTCATCGTGATGAAAGAAGCACCCTTGGCCGCAGCCTGAGGAAACATGCCTTTCCGAGCAAAGGCGTACCCAAGGAGGATCGTCAAGTACCTGTGAACCACAAGAGTGAGGATCGCAAACAAACCGACGAAGGAACCAGCAGTGGTTGGCGCAGAGAGACTTACATTTTTACCAAGGGGACCACCCCAGAGTAAATCAGAGACCCAATGGGCGGCATAGCTTTCACCGTGGCGTTGGCTCTCGCTAACCCGAGGAATGTTTAAGTAGACACAACCTGCGAGGGATCATTGCGGGAAGTGGAGATAAACGGAGCTCCACCATATGTACGGAAATTCACCAGGGAACCTATAAATACAGTGAGTAGCGGTCAGTAATACACATCGGAGAAATCGGGGTTTGTCCTGGAGTGTGAGCGGGTAACTTCAAGTATTGGCAAAGAAATGTAAGGGAATGTCGAACGGGCAACCAATGATATTCATTCACGAATATTATTTCTGGATTCTTCGGCATTTCCTTGGTTTCTTCTACGCTGCCAGGAGAAAACGGACCACTGTTCAGCGCAAAGAACGATCCATCCAACGGGTACGTATTTATATTAGCTCGTTACCTGCGGTGAATAACTCCAAGTTACGGCGGAGTTTCTGAGGCATCCAATGGAATTCCCGTTGACCAGGTTGGTTCTGCGACCGTTACCCACTGAGTTTCAAAGCCACTGGCAGAGGCCAAACAACCACGGCTTCAGCGGACCCCGGGTTCCGCACCCTTCCAAGAGAGACCCCACGGACCCGATTGGCTCCCACGACGGCTTTACTGACTTTAAAGCCAGTTGTGGCAGGTTTCCTGGCGCAGCGCCTCACCCGTTCTGTGAACAACAGCGGGAACCGAGGTGGCCAGTGCCTATGGGTGCAGACGTGGTTCCAAGGGATATATTACAGAATTGACATGAGTGCTGGTCAACTCGCGGTTGGACCCAAGGTCACGGTTAGACTAGTGCTGACCAGGGTTGAAAATCGACCACTGTCTCCGAGCAGTACTGCACAGATGTTGGCATTAGCTTTTTCTGACGCAACATTACCGATTCCACTCCCCCCACCAGCGGGCTCTTCCCATGCGTTTGTGATCTGCCGAGCGTTCTTTGCGGACGAGGTCTGTCGGTTGAGGGACAACCGTCCACTGGCTGTAGGAAGGCACCCCGAAGTGTTCTCATCCCAGAATTACCCGGACAGAGACCTAGCGACCTGCCTCCCGCAGCCGGAGTACTTTCTACAGGCGAGGGGAGCGGGAAAGGCTCTCCTAGCAAGCGGCGAGCAGAATGCGTACTCAGAAGTAACAATATATTTGAGCGGTACACGTATATATCATACCCCACTATGTATTCTCCCCCCCTCTCCGGGCATGTCGTCGCCGAGGACTGGCGTGGGATCCTTAGCCCTACTGCCGTACGTAAACTCCTCCGAAGCCTACGAAAGGGTTACGAGGACGAGGTGGTGAAACGAGCCTGCGTGCAGGTCAGATCAACAGGAGAGCGATAGCGCTGAGAGCGCTGGTATATCAGGGTCAGATAAGGAAAACGCTGGAGGGAGGCTCCACGCTCACGACGACGAGAATGGCATAAAGATGTCTAAGATGGGCATCAGCGGTCCGGTGTCAAACAACAGGACTGCGAGAGGCTTACACTGGAGGAGAGGTAACGCCTATTGGAAGAATTTGCTCAGTCGTGTAGCTTGTCTTGTCATGCCTCCGAGCTCACTGATAGTACGTCCTGCTCTTCATCTGAGTAGGAACCCGCGACTATAAGTTGACTACACCGTGTTAGCGAGGTAAAAGTAAACCAGTCGCCTTCGAAACTCTCACTTAATCGCGGAAGGGGTGCCGCTCAGGAAGATAGCGACGAATATCTGGACTTTCTACCTGGGGTCTATCAAACCACCAGATATCATGGCTCGGGTCACGAACACTCCAAGGATGGGCAAGAGAATCATCTTCACGGCACAGACCGACAGGAGGGCGAAGACCGGAAGGCCAGATTTAGGGCTCAACTTGATGTCCATCCGGGCGAAATATACACCCAAAAGGATCAAGGTCATGTGGACGGTGATCGCTCCTATTAGCTTGGCTTGCCGTGGCCAATTGCCCGTCAGAGAGCTTCGTGGGGGAGGGTAGAGAAACGGAAAAACCTGTGTCAATAACGAACGCCAACGGGGGCTTTCCGTCTGGACCCTTCCACGAACGCCCACCTTCAAACCTAACGAACAACGCCTTTAGAGGATCCACCAAGGCGATGAGCAAGGAGATCGCTACGATTGCGCTTATGGGCGTCACCACCACCGCGATTGCTGCAAGTACCTGTCTTGGCCGTGAGGTAGCTTCTGGCTGGACGTTTGGGGATGGGGTTGCTCGCAGCCCGTGGCTGTGGTGTGACCGAGCAGGAGAGCTTTGGGATGAGTGAACTGAGGAATGAGGTGTTCTTCGTGTCACCCCAATGGAAATGTCCTCCTCATCCCGAGCTCTAGGTGAATGACAACTCGCAAGTTCAATCTGGGTATGAGAATCTGTGGACCTCGGACCTCGGACCTCATCGACATCTTCGCCATGTTTGGTCTTTAGCACATGTCTCTGAATAAACCCGCCGATCGGTTTCTCCCTCCAGGGAACACGAACCTTGGCCGCTTCGCCTTGGGGAACACCCGGAGCATAGTCCCACGAAAGAGAGTGGGCGAGGCCACAAACCCAAAAGAAGATGTGATAGATAAGGATGAAGATCGAGATGAACGAGACCCCCACTTCGTTGGACTCCGCCGTCAGAATTCGTAACCAAGAGGGAGACCAGACAGACTCACAGCCTGTGTCCGTTTCGGGGTTAAACGGGCTCGACTGAGTGATTGAAATCACTACGGCGGTAGCTAGGGAAACCAAAATCAGCGTTGTCTCGTTCGGCCCCAGCTGGCAGCCACATACGAAGGCTACTCCAGTTGCTCATCCCACTAGCCACGACGATCCCCTGCCAGAATTTTCTCGGGACATAACACACTTCCCGAACAGCAAGTCCACACACTAGGCCAACAAGGATATACACAATAGCCAAGAGCGCGAGGGGTCCAATCGCTGATATGTTCGCGGGTGTAAACGCGGGCACGATGCTTGAGAATATCAACGCCGGAAGGGCGAGATTCATCGTGATGAAGGAGGTACCCTTGGCCGCTTCCTGAGGAAATACACCCTTCCGAGCGGGGACGTACCCGAAGAGGATCGTCAGGTACCTGTGAAAAACAAGGGTGAATGTCACAAAGGAATCAAACTGGTCAACGCTGAGAGATTTACATTTTTACCAAGGGGATCACCCCAGAGTAAACCAGAGACCCAACGTCTGGCATAGCGTTTGGCTCAACGTCGCCCCTCTTCAGTAAGACACGATCTGCAAAGGGGGGGTATGTGAACCTCCCCAGGCGTAGAGGTCCGTCAGCTACTCAATGGCTTCCGGGGTTTCAATGTACAGGGACCGGATGATGCGATCCCATCATAAAATCCGTCAGGAGCACCTCTGATGATTGCCATGAGGCAAAGTGGGTTTAGTGTCTTCTGTTCCTGCTGAAGGAAATCCTGACAGCGGGAGACACAAAGTCCGGATGGCCTCTCAAGGCGTTTTCACCTTTTCTTCGTCCTCCGCTAACGAGTATCACGCAAGGAGTTGCAGATTAGATACGCCTGCGCCTCAGGGGACATTGGCGAGCAAATGAACTCGGGACGTGACCCAAGTGCCGGTGCGCACCCAAGGTCCTCCCAAGTAGTCCACAGGAGCGCGCCCGATCAGCACTTTAGCGATACAACGGCGGAGTCGAGGGCCACCAGACATCGCAGTATTGAAAGTGCCGGTCAGTGCTCACCAGCATTGGAAAATCTGTCTCTGAGTAGATGATATTGCCTTTTCAAAACATCATCTACCCCCCGGAAACCGGTTCGGGCTTTCCCTGTACATTCGTAATCACCACTCTTTGTGCGCTCGCGGGCGAGGTCTATCGATTGGGGGATGACCGGTGACCACCAGTTGCGGCAGGGTTAAGGTATCCCGAAGTGTCCACTCTCACCCAGGAATTACTATCCGGATAGAACCCAGCGACCCGGCTCTCACGGCCTGCGTGCTCTCTACAGACGGGGAGTCGGAGAGGCACCACTCCTTGCAAGCAGCGAGTAGAATGCGTAGAAGCAACTGTGTATTTGGACGGAACACGTGCATCACATCTCGCTATTTTCCTCCCCCTCTCCGGGCATGTCGTCGTCATCGCCAAGGACCGGCGTGGGCTCCTTGTCTTCCTCAAGCATAGGTGCGTGTTCAACGGGCGTCTCCGTTTGATACTCCCTATTTTCGTTTTTGGTTTTGACCTTCTGTTGTCCGACGGTCGTAATGTCTTTGCCAAACAGCCGCAAGCTCAAGGCACTGATCGATGGATTCAGGGCACGTCCTTAAACCCAACAGAAAAAAGGCTTTACGGACCTCTTTGTCCTCTTGTCGATCATGAGGCCGAGGGACATGCCAGATTTCCATATCGGAACGACGAGATCGTGGCTTAAACTGGTCCCATGAAACATCAGGCGGATGTAACAGCTCTGAAACTCGAAGGTGACTTACTTGGCCCCGCCCTTGTTGCCAGCTGGGAACCTCACAATGTGATTTCCGGGGGACTTTGTTTCGAGCGTCTTCCCAAACTCCTGGTTGAAAGCGCTGAGCAACGGGTAATACCCCTCCATCAAGACCCTCAACACCTCGACGTCGGCAGTGACAATGTGTTCATCGGCAATGTAGGGCATCACCACGGATATCCCGTCTCCCAGAACCCTGAAACTTGACCCCGCAGACCTTCCTTCTTGTCTCCCGAAAATCTTGGTTCCGGCTGTTACTAACCGCAACCTCATATAGTCATTGTTCTCGATGACCCTCCGAACGAGGTCATTCGTCAGGTACATGGAACGAGCGGCTTCTCCGGTGGGGTTCCGAACGAGGAGGTTTCGCGCGGGGAACGAAGAATTGATGTTGAGTTTCTCGAGGCAAGAAACTACAGATGCGTCATCCGGGGAGAGGTAGGTGTACGGTGGTTCCTTGAAGCCCGTGTCGCTGACGCCCCCCAGGGGTTCTACCTCACCCTTTTCGCTCTGGTCGAGTTCAGGTATGGGTGCGGATGGCGAGACGGATGCAGCAGCGGACTCGCTTTGATCCATGACATCTTCGGCGACACCGGCTTCATCGATCCTTGGTTTCTTGGCCGCGTTGGGCTCTTCTAGGTGTTCAGCCGTACGCTTCCCTTCCCTAGAGAATGTCAGGATGGACATCGGATCGTCTTGTTCCGCCCTCACTTATGGTGACGCCCGCTTGTGCTGGGGAATTCGGCCCATTCAAGCACCGCGACGAAGAATCCACCGGTATCTTGCAGATGTGGATATAGCCGCATGCTGATCCGGGCGTCAGGTTATTTCTCTGTATAGGAGTGGGTGATAGACACACCATCGGTCGAGGTAGAGTTCGTCGACGTTGTTCGGCGGCCATTGGGTTTTCGCCATCTTGGTCGTCTTCCTCTTCTCTTCTGGAAGCGATTCCAGATAACACTCGTACGAATCGAACAGGTTTAATTCTTTGTCAACGGGCGGTTTCCAATTTGTTATCCCGGGTTTCCTGATGAGTTGGGGATAGAGAGAAGATACATCAATGAGAGTAAAACCTGGAGTGAAAATCAACGGTGGACCTCGAACGCATGGGACGATTGTATCGTACCCGGAATGCCGTTGAGGGCTGCTGCAATGACAGCCTCATTTTCCACAGGGTTGAGGGAACACGTTGAATAAACTATCCTCCCGCCCTTGGCGAGCATTTGCATCGCTCTTTTCAAGATCCTCAATTGTAGCCTATGGGGGTATCTCAGCCTTCGGTGCGGACGGGGCTTCGTGATTCCTTACGCACGAGTGCAGTCCATTCCCATCCAGTGGTGTCCAGCGCTTCCAGATCGCTATGTTTTTCCTCATGGTTCCGTCCCCGCTGCACGGCACGTCGCACAGTATCCTGTCGAACACCAAATTCCGTAAGTTCGATCCCCGAGCTTCGTCTGGGATTTTGATATTAGGCATGTTGGATGCGTCAAGGTTCGTCACCATGAACGACGGGGAAGGGAGGCGCGAAGATTGGTGGATGAGGAGATGGGTGCGCTTCGGATCGGTGTCGTTGGCAATGACGATACCGGACGGAATTGAGGATGAGTTGACATCATCGTCAGCGTGGAGTGCCTCTAGGAGTTGTGCCGTCTAGAATTGCGCATTTGTGAGCTATGAATCGAGCCAGTGGGTCGCGAATAGCCTACCTTGGAACCAGGGGCAGCGCACATGTCGATCACCTACTCGAGTTGTCGTCAATCACCTTGAGAGTCCCTGAGGAATATGACTGCCTACCTTGTGGTGGGGTTCTACTTGGAGGAACAGAGGTGGAAGCATGCTAACAGCTTCCTGACGTGAAACGTTGCCCTACTCGTCTTAGCACCACGATCAAGGACTCGACATTGATATTCACGCACCACTTCAGTTTCATACACCAAGAACGAATGGAATCTTTTGAACTCTGGGTTCTTGCGTAGAACTTTTTTCGGCACGTTGAACTGCCACGCAAGGCCACCTGGGTACCTACGTTCGCGTCAGTCGTCTAGTAGCTCCGGGCCAGAACCGGCGCACCAAGGTATTTGTCCTGGGGGAGGTATTGGTTCGCCCTCGAACTCGATGTTCGTCAGATTGGGAATGTAGGTGTCCCTGACGACGTCGTTCAGAGCACGAGCAACCCTGTGGCCACTTTAGCAACGGAAACCGGAGTAGAGACTTGAGGGACGCAACTGGCGGCTTCCGGCAACTCGGAAGGTTGTGGGTAACGGTTCCCTCAGAGAGTCCAAAAAAGCGTCCCATTGGCCTTCCGGTACGATGGCCTGGGACTTGTAGTACAGCTCGAAACTGGTGTTGTTCATGGTGCTCTTGTCAATTGGGGCCGACCTGTACTCGTCGCCACCGTCCCGCGTTCGCCCACCTCGGCGGCGTCCACGGTTTGATTTTCCCTACGGAACGATTGTGACCAACACGAGTGACAACGAGGAAGCTTGCTAACCTTTCCCCGGGGCATGTCGCTGAGGAGGGGGCGAAGACGAGGCTTGTGTCGGGGGTGATCTAATCAGAGTTTTCCTCAAGTTACGCAGTCGGCCAAATGCGACCTCCATCGCTACACGAGTCGTAATCTCAACCCTCTCCGTTTCGACAACCACGTCAGGATGGTTCTCGTTCTCGTTATCGGCGACCTGCACATTCCACACCGCATCCACGACCTCCCCGGAAAATTCAAGAAACTGCTCGTACCGGGGAAGATCCAACAGATACTCTGCACGGGAAATGTATGCGATCGAGAGACTTATGAGTATCTGCGCACCGTCTCGCCGGACGTGAACGTGGTAAAGGGGGATTACGACGAGGTGAGGGCTCATTGGTTTCAAAGTTCGCTCAGGAAACGCGCTGAAGCGGGGCGGGATATCGCCAGACAACATTCCCCCTGAGTATAACTGTAACCCATGCGCCGATACGAATCGGCATCATACACGGACATCAATGCATACCTACGGGTGACCTCGATTCACTAAGTGCTATAGCACGCCAAATGGACGTGGATGTCTTGATTTCGGGGCATACACACACGTACGTCTCATGTGATCTCGAACCCTCGTGGTCCCAGTCGTCGTTTGCTCACGATCACCCGCTTAGTTTCCAAGCGGTTGAATACGACGGCAGGTTCTTCGTGAACCCTGGCAGCGCGACTGGCGCCTGGACTGGGCTATGGAACGGGTGCGTATCCGGTGGCGGTCTGATGGGTACGGTTGATCGTACAGGCGACACTCATCCGGATTATTCAGGGAGCCGACGCCCTCGTTTGCGCTGATGGACATCCAAGGTCCGGTGGTCGTGACATATGTGTACCAGTTGATTGAGGGTGAAGTACGGGTGGAGAAAATCGAGTACCGGAAGGATGCAGACCACTTCAAGGAGCCTGCTCGGAACGCAGCATCCCCCCAGAACACCCCGAGCAGTCCGGCAGCGGTTCAACAACAGCAGAATGTATGGTGAGCTCCGGGAGTCGGGATCCCGGATGGCATGTATTGTCTGTTTTGTAGTGGGGTTGGCAACGAGGGTGACCGTTGCAACCATCAATGTACTGGGTTCGAGAGGACGGGAGGGAACCGCCCGCCCTGCTGCGCCCCCAACACCCGTCGAATATTCTCTTGTAGTGACCACTGTCTTTACTGCTGTAAACCTCTTGTGAAGAGTGTAGGTCGTCTCTTGTTCGGTACCTGTTGCGATCGTATGACCGGTCTCGCCCTTCACCAAGTTCTCACGACTGATTCAACTTCAGATACCCGCACCTCCTCCCTCAAGCACTCTCGGCCATGGTTAGCTTCGGCGACTTCAAGCCGTTATGCGAGCAGACCCCTTCATACCCTTGGTGCAATCTCTTCTACCGACAGGTGCGTTCTCCTCCCGAACCCCGACGAAAATCGGCTTGCACCAACCCACATCGCCTGCAGCTCGAAAAGCACTCACCAAGAACGCTCACCGGCCCTTCTGCCAATGCAACCTCCGCTCCAGTCGGTATCAACCCTGAATGCGGTATTCTCAAGGCTGGCACGGACGGTTCATTGGGGAACATCGCCAACATGGTCGTTTGCGGTCTTAGCATGAGTATCGTCGCCACTCTCATTATCATCACCACTCGGAGGAGGGCCGCTGTCGGTGCGTTTTTTCTTTTTTCCATCTTTTGGCAGCCCCCAGAACGCTCAGCGTGTCCTCTTACAGGTCGTTCTGAGTTCCGCATTTTCTTGATCATGTATTTCATCTCTTTGCCGTTCCAACTCCTCACAACTGGCGCTGTACTTCAACAAGGATCGACAGCGCTTGTAGCCTTGACCGCTCTCCACGCAGGCGTTGTCGCGGCACTGTTCTGGGCGTTGCTGGGCAACGCCATAGTTTCCACACAAGTTGTAGAAGATGGCACCCTTAGCTCACTCGTTGTACGTCCTCCCCTTGCCTTACATTCACCCTCCACACGTCGCGTCGCGCATTGTCCCCGAATTGTGGCTAACGTGATGCTCCCCCGCTCTGACAGCCATTGTGTTTCTTCACCCTTGCTTTCTTTGGAGTTACAACCTATATCTCTCTGGACGTGGCCCTATCGATAACCAGCACTTTCGGTCCATCTACCCCACCAAGCGCTCTACACAGCATCCCTCTGTTCATTCTTACCAGCATCTGGCCTGGCGCGTAAGTAATCTGATCAACCAATCAGCCGGTGTGGACTTACGGTTTCGGGGTCAATAGTGCGGCCATCCTGTTCTTTGTGATGATGACCTGGATTGTGCTGGCTGTGCTTCGAGAGGTCAGACCGTTGTGGTTTTACATCCTCGCGGCCACTCTCTTCGTTCTCAGTCAGGTGGATTACTTCTTGCTGAATAAGGTACGTGACGTCGGGGTACCTGCTTCGGTACGGCGACCCGATTGACGCCCTTCCAGGTGATTTGCAAGGGCACGAATGCCAAAATTGACGGGAGCTTCGTTGCTACCATTTTGGAAACCGCCTCCGTCGGTGTCTTATACCTCGCTTGGCGCAGCATCACTGAAGGTGAGTATGGTTTTTACTGGTAAGCTGGTCGCTAACGAGTCACTCTATCCGTAGAATCCTGGGATGATAACGTATACTTCCCAAGCTGAGGTGACAAGCCGACCCGACGCCAGGCAACGACGACCAGAAAGATGTCCCTTTTTCGTTATTTTCAACTCTCTACACTAACTACTATTTACCTCCCTCGATTGTACTCGGACATCCTGTCAGTAATCGCTCTTTTCGTTGGGCTTTTTGTACATGTATTGTTCCTGCCCAGGATGACCGAATCGGCTTTCGCATCACCCAGGGATTCCGTTGTGGACTCGTGAATAACCTGAGGGTGTCGGTGGCCACCTGCAGGATGTTCGCGATCGGACCGATGCGGTGGAAGGTGGGGCCACCGACCAAGATCAGGACCCCCGACACCGGTCACCGATCAAACTGGGCCACTTTGCTGCGCGTGTTGGGACCTGGACCCTCCTCAGCCACATGGACACATACGTTTCGACCCTCGCCCAATCCATCTCCAACGCGCGCTCCACCATCAACGCGTCAGCTGCTGTGAACAACGGGTAACAGTCGCCTCCCCCTGCGAATGCGTTGGGGCGTACTGACCAACCCGAGAAACCACGCCCGTGTCGGCAGTCGAACGCCCTGCCCATTCCACCTCGCGATCAACCCGCCCCGGACGGTGTTTCGTCCCCCGTGATTTAATACAAAGCGATATGGCTATCACGTCGTGGGTGCTGTGCGGTGGCTCTGGTCACAGCCGCACGACTCTCGCCCTACATAATGATAAGTATGGGTGTTGTGGAATATTCTTTCCCCCAGGTTAAGCAGTGCCAGCCACTCCTCTACCTCACTCACGTTCGACTCTATCCTCCCCTTCGCTCCGACATCTGGCCTGGTGCCCATTTTGCTCATAACGACCACGACCCCACGTTCATCTCCATCGTCCTCGATA